>Ga0172380_10001838_pt1 | contig 35586 bp, 10 predicted proteins | sample Leawe162metaG_FD_119747 | JGI IMG/M metagenome (GOLD analysis project Ga0172380, IMG submission 119747) | Leachate microbial communities from a municipal landfill in Southern Ontario, Canada - Leachate well 162 metaG | ecosystem: Engineered > Solid waste > Landfill > Unclassified | place...
GTAGCAAAGAATGCCATCAGGAAATAACGCGCATGCCTTGGGAACTCCCCCGGCATGAGCCTATCGAAATGCTGAATTTTTACGGATATTAACCAGGAATGTCTATGAAACGCTACTTATCGTCCATTTTCTGCTTATTTTTAAGCGCCTGCTCAAACCTGCCGCCCGCCATCCAGGATGCTCCCCTGTATGACATTGCCTACCGCCAGGCCATGCAAAACCTTGCCAAATATAAGAATGCGCCCGTGCGTTGGGGAGGCATCATTGTCGATGTGGAGAATGAACAGGATTACACGTTGGTACAGGTACTTTACTACCCGCTCGGCAGTTATGGCCGCCCGCTAACCGACCAGTCCAATGAAGGGCGTTTTGTCATCAAAACCCCTGAATTCCTGGATCCGGCCATCTATGCCAAAAGCACGGAGATTACCGTGGCCGGAACGCTTGCAGGCGACATCGAACGCACGGTAGGCAAAAAAAATATGCGCCTGCCACTGATTTCAGCCGGCGTAATTTATCAATGGCCTGATTATGCCCCTAGCGGCGCTTATGGTTATGGCGGCTATGGCGGTTTCGGCTACGGCTATGGCCCGTACAATTCATTCTACGGCTATTATCCGTATTACTGGGGAGGGTTTTATCGACCTTATCCCTATTATCGCTACCGCTAAACAAATTACTAATCCAGCCGCCGGTTTTTGTAGGAAATTATCCGGCGGGCAGCACTAATCAAACATGTACATCGACACGATCAGCAGACACTACCGCCGCCGAAGCAATCAACTGCAAAGCATCCTTGCCCTGTTGGACTTGCATATCTTGGGCTTTTTTAAGCACCTCAATATCGATTTCCTGGGCGATTTTTTGTGTGGACATTTGTGTCGCAAATGCGGCGATTGATGAGACTGAATCTAGCATGGGAGCCACCTGTTAATTGCTTAGTAGAGGTCACCGTCAGTCCCTTTTTAGAATAAATAAGAAACCGACGAATAGAGACATAATTTCTAGCTTTATTGCTTTTTCTTTATCGGCAAAAACGAAAAAACTTTAATGATGTCTTGGAGCTGGTGAAGGGAAAGCTTTCACGAACAGCTGAGTATGCGGATTTTTAGACGTGCAGCAAATTGCAGAGCTTTTTGATAATGCCTTTTAAATAAGGCATAAGTCAATGTAATGAATTGATTTATTGGTGGCGATAGGTGGACTTGAACCACCGACCCGGGGTTATGAAACCCAAGAAACCAGTAAACAACAATACAATCCAACAAATAACAGCAATTAATTCAATAAATTATAAATTTTCACTACTGCTATGTATTGTTATTTATTGTCCTTATTTATTCTCAAGTGTCCCGCCATTGTCCCATAGGGCAGAAGCAACCATAAATACATCTCATCAAAAAATGCTGCCTACCAGCTTGTTAAATTTTTTAATTGGCTACTTCAGACATCTACCATGTAGTGTAATAGTGGCGCTATGCTTGAACCAAGTCTTTGTAGTTCATACATTAGCGCTTCCCGGGTTTGCACCTCCGTCTTAGAAACACCTCCTCCGAAGGCAATTTTGATTTGCCCATCTTGTTCCTTAAAAGGCAATAATCGACCCCGAACGGTTTCAAAACCAATTGTATCAATCAAAAGTCAGACTTAACTCATTCAAAGCCCCGGATGCCGCACTGAGCATTGATTCAATGTTGCTGAACTGGCTGTCCGCATGGGCAAGGCCGTTGATTGCTGACAAAACCTCATTAAGCTGTTTAAAAACAGGCGTTAAGGCGCTGATTGACAGACACTATTCCTCCTTAGCATCTGGTCTGATTTTTGGGGTCCACTATACTTTGCGGGACGGGCTGGCAAACCACGCCCGGCTCCAGTATGAACTAACGACCTTACGCAACCAGGCCGCGAAAGAAAAGCAGCTCAATCGCCGCGTGGAACTGAATATGACGATCAAAAGGCTGGAAGTAGAGTTGGCAGCGATTTTACCAAGCCTTTATCGGTGAGTCATATTGACGTACACTGTACGCATAATGATAAGAGCTTACCGCCATGCCCACGACCAACCCCACCCGCATCAACTTACGCACCAGTCCTGAAGCCAAAGCCATGATCGAACGCGCCGCCGCGTTGATGGGCACCACTGTGTCCGCGTTTATGCTGCAACATGCCTATGAAGCGGCTCGCCGCATCGTCACCGACAACGATACCTTACTGATGTCGCAGCAAGCCTTCGAAGCGTTTGCCCACACTTGCGAAAATCCGCCATCGCCCAACGCAGCCTTGCGCCAACTCCTATCCCGGCGCTAGGCCAGTGCATATTGAGTTACTGGCTACGCATCACCGCAGCGAAGGCTTTGACTGCGGCGAACCGGCGCTCAACCAGTTCTTGCGACAACAGGCAGGCCAACAGCAACATAAAGGCTTTAGCAAAACCTATGTGACCCTCGCAGCGAAGGCTTTGACTGCGGCGAACCGGCGCTCAACCAGTTCTTGCGACAACAGGCAGGCCAACAGCAACATAAAGGCTTTAGCAAAACCTATGTGACCCTAGCGGACGATGACGTGAGCGTACTGGGCTTTGTGACGGTCAGCGTGGGTCAAGTGGCGGCGGTGCAACTGCCGCCCACACTGAAACTGCCGCGTTACCCCGTGCCAATTTTGCGCGTAGGCCGTTTGGCGGTGGACACACGCTATCAAGAGCAAGGCATGGGTCAAGATTTGCTGGCGTTTGCCTTGCGGTTGGCGTTGGAATTTTCCCGGCAAGTGGGGCTTTACGCGGTGGTCGTCGATGCCAAACACGAACAAGCAGGCGCGTTTTACCCGCGGCTTGGTTTCCTGCCCACTCTGGATAATCCTTTGTGCCTGTTCCTACCCCTTGCCACGCTTGAACAAGTAAGCCCTTAAGGATTGAAACCATGCAGAAATTCATCGCCGACTCCCCCGAAACCCAAAGCGCCGATCTGGTTGCCGGAAATATCGAGCTGCTTAAATCACTGTTCCCCGAAGCCTGCACCGAAGGCAAGGTGGATTTTGAAGTATTGAAGCAACTGCTCGGCGGGGCTGTGGAGGAGCGCGAGGAAAAATACGGCCTTAACTGGCATGGCAAACGTCGCGCTCGGCAACTGGCCTTAACGCCGTCAACCGGCACGCTACGCCCTTGTCCAGACGAAAGCGTGGACTGGGATACCACGCAAAACCTGATGATCGAAGGCGATAATCTGGAAGTGCTCAAGCTCTTGCAAAAAAGCTATGCCGGAAAGGTGAAACTCATCTATATCGACCCGCCCTATAACACCGGCAAGGACTTCGTTTACCCCGATAATTTTCAGGACAACATCAAAAACTACCTGGAACTCACCGGACAGGTAGAGGGCGGCAAGAAAATCAGCAGCAACACTGAATCTAGTGGGCGGTTTCATACCGACTGGCTGAATATGATGTATCCGAGGTTGAAGCTGGCGAGGAATTTGTTGCGGGAGGATGGGGTTATCTTTATCTCGATTGACGATAGCGAGGTGGCAAATCTAAAGCACCTATGTGGTGATGTTTTCGGCGAAGAGAATTTTGTCGCTTGCATCGCTTGGCAAAAAGCTTACAGTCCCGCAAATGATAAAAAGGGCATAGATGCCATGCACGACTTCATTCTTGCCTATAAAAAGTCAGATATGTTTCAAGTAAATCTTCTTCCAAGAACATCAAAGCAGGACGATGCCTATTCAAATCCAGACAATGATCCTAGGGGCGTATGGAAAGCTGTGGATGCTACCCGAGCCGAACACCGCGACTATGCTTATTTTCCAGTCGTAACACCTGGCGGCAAGGAAGTATTTCCTGCAAACGGGCGTAGTTGGGTTTTTACCAAGGAAGAGTTCCAAAAACTTGTTGAAAACAACAACCTTTGGTTTGGCAAAGACGGCCTAAGTAAACCATCAAAGAAACTGTTTCTTACTGATGTCAAGCAAGGTGTGGTACCAACAACGTGGTGGAGTCACGAAGATGCTGGTCATAACGATGAGGCAAAAAAAGAACTTAAGGCGCTCATTCAGGATGGTCTCCCGTTTCAAACGCCAAAGCCCACACGCCTGATTCGTCGCATCTTGCAATTAGCTACTTCTCCGGGTGCAACGGATACGGATGGGAATAGTACCCTAGGCGTGATGGATGTGTCTGGACAATACGAAGTGGCATCAGCTTCACGCGGACAAAAACAACGTAAAGATTCGCCGGATATTGTGCTGGATTTCTTTGCAGGCACCGGCTCCACGATGGATGCCATGTTTCGCCAGAATGTTGAGGACAGAGGAAACCGTGCCTGCATCCTTGTCCAATTGCCGGAACCCTTGCCCGATTCAAATAGCGGTTCATTGAAAACCATTGCCGACATCACGAAAGAACGCCTGCGCCGTACCGGGCAAAAAATCAAAACCGAGAAAGTCTTAGTTGCCCTAGATTTAGACCTAGGCTTCCGCGTCTTCAAACTGGACTCATCCAACATCCACGCCTGGGAGCCTAACGGGGATGATTTGGCCGATACGCTGCTGCAACACGTCGAGCACCTTAAACCCAATCGCACCGAACAGGACATTCTGTTCGAGCTACTGCTCAAGCTGGGCTTGAACCTGACTGTGCCTATTGAACAGAAGATCATCTCCGGCAAAACCGTTCACAGCATTGGTGCTGGCGTATTGCTGACCTGCCTGGCTCCGCAAATCAGCAACGATGAAGTCGAATCTTTGGCCTTGGGGATCGTGGCATGGCATCAACAATTATCCCCCGCTGGTGAAACCCAAGTCGTATTCCGTGACAGCGCCTTTACCGACGATGTGGGTAAAACCAATCTAACCGCCATTCTCCAGCAGCACGGCTTGAGCAACGTGCGGAGTTTGTGAGGAATACAGCTATGCAACCTTATTCACCCGACGAACTGCCACTTAACAATCTGGATTACCGGGAACTCTTGCCGTTAGTCGGTCAGGCCAATGCGGCGCTTGCCCGTTACGATGGTTTATTACAGGGCATTCCCAATCCAGCGGTCATGCTATCGCCACTTACTACGCAAGAAGCGGTGTTGTCTTCCAAAATTGAAGGCACACAAGCTACGGTAGATGAAGTGCTGGAGCAGGAAGCAGGATTGCTCAAGGAAGGCGAAAAATATCAGGACATTCTGGAGATTTCCAACTATCGATTGGCACTTTTTAAAGCCCGCGACCATCTGGAAACTTATCCCATTCGTCTGGGTTTTGTGCGGGAATTGCACCGGATTTTGATGGATAGTGTGCGTGGTCAAGACAAAACCCCCGGTGAGTTTCGAGTTGAACAAAATTGGATTGGCAAGCATGCTTGTTCTATTGAACAAGCGAGTTTTGTTCCGCCTAGCCCATTGCAATTACATGATTATTTACTGGCATGGGAAAGCTATCTGGATTTTGACGATATAGACTTTCTGTTGCAGGTGGCGGTGGTACATGCGCAGTTTGAACTGCTCCATCCGTTCAAGGATGGCAACGGGCGCATCGGGCGGATTTTGATCCCGCTGTTTTTGTATCAAAAACACGCGCTATCACAGCCGATGTTTTATTTGAGCGAGTTCCTTGAGAGTCATCGCGACGAGTATTACCAACGCCTGAAACTCATCTCCAGTGACGGTGACTGGAATGGCTGGATTGCCTTTTTTCTGCGGGCGATTGCCGTTCAGGCGGCGCAAAACAGCCAACGGGTAAGTGCTATCATGGCTTTGTATGGAGAAATGAAGCTTGCTATTCAGGAAACAACGCACTCCCAATATTCTGTTCATTTGCTGGACGCCATTTTTAGCAAACCCATCTTCAGAACCTCTGATCTGGCCCAGCAATTGACCAAGGAATACGGTATCCACGAAAAAACCACCCCCGCACTTCTACGACAACTCAAGGTGGCTGGAATTCTCCATGAAATTCAACCAGGTAGCGGTAGTCGGGCGGCAACAATGTGTTTTCCACGCCTGATTAACCTTGCCGAAGGGCGGAATGCGCTATGAGCAATTTGCGTAGTCTGGAAATGTTACAAGCTATTTTGTGGAGTGTTAATTCAATTTTACACTCCGTAAATCCTGTTGTCGCGCATAGACGCTCTACAAAGATGAATCGTCAAGGAGACCGATATGAAACTCCACTTTGAACCCAACCTAGACTACCAGCATGACGCTATTGAGTCGGTGTGTGACCTATTTCGCGGACAAGAAATTTGCCGAACCGAATTCACCGTCACCCATAACGCCGTCGGCGGCCAAGGCGAGCTGTTTGGGGCGAACGATCTTGGCATCGGCAACCGTTTGCAATTGCCGGACGATGAACTGCTCGCTAATCTTAATGACATCCAGCTTCGCAACGGCTTAAAGCCTTCGTCTGGTCTGGCCTCCGGCGATTTCACCGTGGAAATGGAAACCGGCACGGGTAAAACTTATGTCTATCTGCGCACGGTTTTCGAGCTGAACAAGCGCTACGGCTTTACTAAATTCGTCATCGTCGTGCCTTCCGTGGCGATTAAGGAAGGCACCAACAAGACACTGCAAATTACCCGCGATCATTTCGAGAGCCTGTATCCCGGCGCCAAGGGCTATGAGTTTTTTCAATATGATTCAGCCAAACTCGGCCAAGTGCGTAATTTCGCCACCAGTCCGGCTATCCAGATCATGGTGGTGACCGTCGGCGCTATCAACAAAAAGGACGTGAATAATCTCTATAAGGACAGCGAGAAAACCGGCGGCGAGAAACCTATCGACCTGATAAAGGCAACCCTCCCTATTATCATCGTCGATGAACCGCAAAGCGTCGATGGCGGCTTGCAAGGGCAGGGGAAACAGGCGCTAGCCGCCATGAACCCGCTTTGCACGCTACGCTATTCGGCAACCCATGCGGACGCACACAATAGGGTTTTCCGTCTCGACGCCGTAGATGCTTACGAACGCAAGCTGGTTAAGCAGATTGAAGTGGCTTCCCTAGAGGTCGATGGTAATCACAACAAGGCTTATGTGAAACTGCTGGGCGTGAGCAACAAGCGCGGCGTTATTTCCGCGCAGCTTGAACTGGATGTTCAGCGCGGGGCGCATGTCCGCCGCGAGACTATGACCGTGCAGGACGGCGACGACCTGGAACAAACCACAGGCCGAGCCATTTACACCAATTGCCGGGTCGGGGAAACTCGCTGCGAAAAGGGCCATGAATTGGTCGAACTGAAAACGCCCGGCGGCGAGCATTGGTTACGGATCGACCAAGCTATCGGCGATGTCGATGCTGACGCCCTCAAGCGCTTGATGATCCGGCGCACGATCAAGGAACATTTAGACAAGGAACTGCGGCTGCGTCCGCAGGGAATCAAGGTTCTGAGCCTGTTTTTCATCGATGTTGTCGATCATTACCGCCGCTATACCGAAGGCGGTGCGCGCGAAAATGGTAAATACGCGGTGATGTTCGAGGAAGAATATCGGCGTCTGGCGGCGCATCCTGACTATCAAAGCCTATTTAATGAGGTGGATTTTAGCGCGGAGCCTGAAGAAGTGCATGGCGGCTATTTCTCTATCGACAAAAAAGGGAGCTGGACAGACACAGCCGAAAACAATCAAAACAGCCGTGACAACGCCGAACGGGCTTACCGCCTCATTATGAGGGAAAAGGAAAAACTGCTGAGTTTCGACACCAAGCTCAAGTTTATCTTCTCCCATTCAGCGTTACGCGAAGGTTGGGACAACCCCAATGTTTTCCAGATTTGCGCCTTACGCGAGATGGGAACCGAGCGTGAGCGACGGCAGACTATCGGTCGCGGTTTGCGCCTCTGCGTCAATCAGCAGGGCGAGCGACTGCGCGGCTTTGACATCAATACCTTAACCGTCATCGCCACGGAGAGTTACGAGGAATTCGCCGACAACCTGCAAAAAGAAATCGAGTCCGATACCGGTATCGGCTTCGGCATCGTGGAAAAATACCAGTTTGCCGCTATTGCCGTGACCGATGCGACCGGCAAAACCCAGCCGTTAGGCGTGGCGCAATCCGAAGCGCTTTGGAACCATCTAAAAGAGACGGGTTATCTGGATGCCAAGGGCAAGGTCCAAGATGCCTTGCGTAATGTTCTCAAGGATGGAACGCTAAGCTTGCCGGAAGCCTTCTCCGCGCAGCTCCCACAGGTCAAAGAAATCTTGCGCAAACTCGCCGGAAAATTGGAAATCAAGGATGCCAATGAACGGAAACAGGTTAAAACGCGACAGGCCATCTTGCATGGCGAACAGTTCAAGGCATTGTGGAACCGGATTAAGCACAAGACCACTTATCGGGTGCAATTCGACAATGAAAAATTGCTGAAAGATTGCGCGGAGGCCATCTGGCATGGTCCGCCAATCACCAAAACACGGGTCAATATTCGCAAAGCCGATCTTGCCATTGGCAGGGGAGGGGTCATTGCGGAAGAAACCGCTACGGGCGCATCCATCACGCTGGATGAAAGAAACATCGAGCTACCTGACATCCTGACTGATTTGCAGGACAAGACCCAGCTTACCCGCCGCAGTTTGGTCACGATCCTGAATGACAGCAACCGACTTAATGATTTTGCCCGCAACCCGCAACAGTTTATCGAATTCGCCAGTGAAACCATCAACCGCACCAAGCGCCTCGCGCTGGTGGACGGCATCAAGTATCAGCGCATTGGTGATGAACATTATTATGCCCAGGCGCTTTTTGAGCAGGAAGAACTGACCGGCTATCTTAAAAATATGCTGGCCGTCGAAAAGTCAGTGCATGAGCATGTCGTCTATGACTCTGCTGGTGTCGAATGTAGTTTCGCCGAACAACTGGAAAAGAACGAGTCCGTCAAGGTATATGCCAAGCTGCCAGGCTGGTTTAAGGTTCCAACACCGCTAGGCAGCTACAACCCTGATTGGGCTGTATTGGTTGAGCTAGACGGCGCTGAACGGCTCTATTTTGTCGTGGAAACCAAGGGGAGTCTTTTCACCGATGACCTTCGGGATAAGGAAAGCGCCAAGACCAAATGTGGCGAAGCGCACTTTGAAGCTTTGGCTGTTGGTGAGAATCCGGCACGTTTTGTCAGGGCGACTAAACTTGAAGATGTGATGGCGCATAGCTAAGTGAGTACCAGGGATATGAAAAATATGAAAGTTTATAAGGCAGAGAACAACAAAACGAATTTAGGTCTGAAGCAGATAGAATTAAAAAAGGGATTGGTAATATGAGTTTATGTGGAGCAGAATTCCGAAAATCAGATTTTCAAGTACATTCCCCCCGTGATGCCGGATGGGATTGGTCTAAGGCCAGAAGATGGGCTAGTACCCAGCATCCAAAATATATCCTATACGAGCAAAGGTTTACCAATATAAGTCCATCGAAACGGCTTTGCCAAAGTTTCATTGAAGAACTCAATAAAAGCAAGGATACGCTGATTCAAAATTTCAGTTGAAGGAAAGCTACCCCGCTTGAGAAATCGGCGGCTCAGGATACCGAACCAGCAACGACCTGATTGAGCCACGAGCAATGTTTTGGGTAGTCCCTGCAAAACAGTGCAGGTAGGTTGTTTTGTGTAAATCGCCAGTTTTAACTCATTGATTTATAGAATACATGCATATTAAAAGTTAAAAAATTAGAATTTCAACTTGTTGATTTTATTGCCTGCATTATTTGCCGAGGAAAACGCCCCCTATGACCCCATCAACCCCTCTTTCTTACAGTCAACAAGCCCTTTGGTTTATCTACCGCGAGGCGCCGAAAAGCGCCGCTTACAATATGGCTTTACCGCTTCAGTTCGCCGGAGAGGTTGACGGTCAACTCTTGCAACAGGCGGTACAGCGCCTAGTCGAACGCCATTCGATGCTGTGCAGCCGTTTTTTTGAGCGGGACGGCGTACCGTATCAATACGTCGTAACCGACAGACATCAGAATTGGCAAGAAGTTGATGCGGGGGGATGGACAGAACCCGCACTGATGGCAGAACTTCACCGCCACTCGCAACAGCCTTTCGTGCTGGAACAAGGCGCATTCCGCGCCACCCTGTTCCAAGGTGCCGACACAGGGACGGTATTATTGTTTAACCTCCATCACATAACCGGCGATGCCGCTTCCCTGGCTATTCTCGGTAAGGAATTGCTGGCGTTTTATGGGGCGGACAACCTGCTGCCAACGGCTGCGGATTACAGTCATTACGTCCGTTGGGAGGCTGAGTTGCTCAATAGCAAAAAAGGCCAACGCATGGCTACGTATTGGCAACAACAGCTTGCCGGCGACGTGCCTGTTTTGCAATTGCCCACCGATTATCCGCGCCCAGCGCTGCAAACCTTCAACGGCGCCACGGTGCGTGTCGAACTGCCGGAAGCGTTGACAGAGGCCGTCAAAAAGCTCGCCAAAATCCACCAGACCACCTTATTTACCGTGCTGTTCAGCGTCTATCAAGTCCTGTTGCAGCGCTATTCCGGGCAGCATGATATTTGGATCGGCGTACCCACCTCGACCCCAAGGAACCAACCGGAATTCGCCGATATGGTCGGCTATCTGGTCAACCCGATGATCCTGCGCGGCGACTTTTCAAACGATAACCATGTCAGCTTCAGTCGACTGATGCAACTTAACAGCCGGCAACTGCTGACCGGGCTTTATCACCAGCCGTATCCATTCACACAATTAATCGAACAGCTGCAACCGCAACGCAACCCGGCTTACCCGCCGTTGGTCCAAGCCCTGTTCGCGCTGGAGCGGGACGACCTGATTCCCAAGACCTATTCGGGCCACGGCCTGCTGGCCCGAAGCCTTGAACTCGCCCAGATGGAAGGACAGCTTGATTTGGCCCTGACTTTTTCCGACAGCGATGACGGCAAAACCTTGACCGCCGTATGGGACTACAACTGCGACCTGTTTAAACAAGCCACTGTTGCCCGGATGGCAGAGCATCTGCATATCCTGTTGCAAAGCGCGGTCGATGATACCGAACAAGACATCGCGAAGCTGCCGCTGCTCACCGAGACAGAACAGGCCCAGCTTAAACAGTGGAACCCAGCGGAAACCGATTATCCTAAAGATCAAACGGTTGTTGATTGGTTTGAACGGCAAGCGGCAACCACGCCCGACAACCTGGCCGTCATTTTTGAAGACCAATCGCTGAGCTATCGCCAGCTCAACGACAAAGCCAACCAACTGGCGCACCACCTGCTCAGCCTGAAAACGAAAACGGGGATACCGTTATTGGGCGATAACCCGCTGATCGCGATTGCGCTCGAACGCTCACTGGACATGGTCATTGGTGTCTGGGCCATTTTCAAAATCGGCGGGGCTTATCTGCCGATAGACCCCGATTATCCAAGCGCCCGCATCCTGGCTATGCTGGACGACAGTAAAGTCCCGCTATTACTGACGACAAGCCGCACCCAATTACCGTTGGCCGATACCCAACATGATGATGCGCTGCTGTGCCTGGACCAACTCGATGTCGCAAGCCTACCCATGGACAACCCGGCCGGAAGACCCGGGCCGGAGAATTTGGCTTACGTGATTTATACCTCGGGTTCGACCGGTACTCCCAAAGGCGTCATGGTGGGGCACCAAGCCTTGACCTTGCATAGCCAAGCCATGTTGCAATACTACGGACTCACTGAACATGACCGGGTCCTGCAATTTGCCTCGCTGAGCTTTGACACCTCGCTGGAGCAGCTGTTAGTCGCTTGGCTGAGCGGTGCCTGTTCGGTGCTGCTAACAAGCAACTTAATGCCGGCGCCGGACTTAGTGGCTTTACTGAAAAAACATGCCGTCACCGTGGCCGATTTACCGCCGGCTTATTGGCAACAGCTGCTGGACATCGCAACGCTTGCCGATGACTGGGTTAGCCTAAGACTGCTTATTTTAGGCGGGGAAGCGCTGCCGTTCAGCTTGGCACAGCAAACCCGCAAGCGCTTTCCGGCATTGACCTGCTTCAATGCTTATGGCCCCACGGAAGCAACCATCACGCCTTGTATTTACCGCTTGCCGACGATTTTAGCCGACAACAGTCCTTACATCGCCATTGGAAAGCCCCGCGCCAACACAAGCATTTACATCCTGAATGGGCAACATCAACCCCAACCGTTAGGCATCCCCGGCGAGTTGTGCATTGCCGGTGCCGGTCTTGCCCGCGGCTATCTGAACCAACCCGAACTGAGCGCCGAGAAATTCATCAAAATTGACCTGTTCGGCAAAACCGAACGTATTTACAAAACCGGCGACTTGGCAAGATGGCTGCCCGACGGCAACCTCGAATTCCTGGGCCGCATCGACCAACAAATCAAGCTGCGCGGTTTCCGTATCGAATTGGGCGAAATTGAAGCGGTGCTGTGCCAATATCCGGACATCAAGGAAGCCGTGGTCAACCTGTACGAGGCCGATGGCGATAAACGGATTGCCGCTTACCTGACCACGGATAACGGCAGTTTCAGCAGCGATGAATTACGAAACTGGCTAAAGGCCAGATTGCCCGATTACATGGTTCCCAGTCATTTCATGATCCTTGACAGCCTGCCGCTGACACCCAACGGCAAGATTGACCGCAAGGGCTTGCCGGCTCCCGAGTTTCAGACGTCAAGCGGTTTTAGCCCGCCTGCCACGCCCAGCGAAGACTTGTTGGCGGCGTTATGGGCCGGCGTCCTCAAACGCGAAGCCATCGGTCGCCACGACAACTTCTTCGAATTGGGCGGGCATTCTTTATTGGCGACGCAACTGATTGCCCGCATCCGGGAGAGTTTCCAGGTCGAACTGCCGATACGGGCCGTGTTCGAATACCCGCAGCTGTCAGCCCTGGCGGCGGCCATTGAAGCGGCTGCGGGCGGCATCCGTTTGCCCGCCATTGAACCGCAAGCCGCCGGTGCGCCCAAGGTATTGTCATTCGCCCAGCAACGGCTGTGGTTCCTGAACCAGTTCGAGGACAACAACAGCGCGACCTACAACATGCCGTTGGCGTTGCGGCTATCGGGGCAATTGGATGTCATGGCCTTGCAACAAAGCCTGCAATGGCTGGTCGATCGCCATGCCGGCCTGCGCTGTCATTTCCCTAACGAGTCCGGGCAAGCGCAGCTGCACATCCGGGCCATCGAAGCCATTGACGCGATCGAAACCCTGCAAATCCACGACTTAAGCCGGCTGATAGCCGATGAACAAACCCAAGAAGTGCAACGCTTGGCTAATGCCCACTCGATCACGCCTTTCGACCTGGAACAGGGGCCGTTATTCAAGGCCGACTTGCTGCGGCTTGACGACAACGAGGCGGTGCTGTTGCTGAACATGCACCACATCATCAGCGACGGCTGGTCAATGGGCGTGTTCATGCGCGACTGGCAACACGCCTATGCCGCCTTTGCGAGTGGCGAGAATCCGGGCTTGCCGGAACTCGCGATCCAATACAGCGACTATGCGACCTGGCAACGGCAATGGTTCCAGGGCGAGGTGCTGCAGCAACAAATCGATTACTGGAGCGGGCAGCTTAAAGGCCTGCCCGAATTGCTAGAGCTGCCCACCGACAAGCCCCGGCCGCCGCAGCAAAGTTACCAAGGCGCACATTTTGCCCACCGTCTGCCGGCAACGCTGAGCCAAGCCGTCACTCAGTTGAGCCGACAACAGGGCGTTACCGGGTTCATGACCTTATTGGCGGCCTTCAACGTGCTGCTGTCGCGCTATAGCCGCCAACAGGACATTGCCGTCGGTAGCCCCATTGCCAACCGCACCCACAGCCGCACCGAGGAGGTCATCGGCTTTTTTGTCAATACCTTGGTCTTACGTAGCCAAATCGAGTCGCAACACAGTTTTATCGAACTGTTGCAAGCCACCCGTAAAACCTGTCTGGACGCCTACGCGCATCAGGACATCCCGTTTGAGATGCTGGTCGAAAAACTGCAACCCACCCGCAGCCTGAGCCATAGCCCGCTGTTCCAGGTCATGTTCGCGCTGCAAAACAACGAAGCCGCCGAATTGGCCTTGCCCGATCTGGACGTTAGCGTTCTTGAAGCCGAGTATCCCATCGCCAAATTCGACTTGTCCTTACACATTGAGGAACAGGACGGGCAGCTGCATTGCTACTGGGAATATGCGACCGACCTGTTTGTCCGCGATACCATCGAACGCATGGCCGGACATTTTGAAGCCTTGCTCAACGCCATCGTCGACAACCCGCAGCAGGCCACCGGCTTGTTGCCGCTGCTGAGCGAACAAGACATCCAACAATTGCAGGCCTGGAACGACACCGCGACCGGCTATCCCAAAGACCAAACCATCGTCAGCCTGTTCGAACAACAAGCGGAGGCCACGCCCGAAGCCCAAGCCGTGGTTTTTGACGGCCAATCGCTGAGTTACCGCCGGCTTAATGAAAAGGCCAACCAACTGGCCTACCGCCTGCTCAGCCTGAAAACCGAAACCGGGGCGCCGTTATTGACCGGCAACCCGCTGATCGCCATTGCGGTCGAACGCTCGTTGGACATGATCGTCGGCCTGCTGGGCATCCTCAAGGCCGGTGGGGCATACTTGCCGGTCGATCCCGATTACCCGGCCATCCGCATCCGCCATATATTGACGGACAGCCAGGCCCCGCTGCTGCTGACCCAAAGCCATCTGCTGGACCAATTGTTGCCGACTGAATTGGCACATGACTGCGTGCTGCTGTGTTTGGATGAACTGGATGTCAGCGGCCAACCCACGGATAATCCGGAAAGAAAAAGCGGGCCTGAGGATTTGGCGTATGTGATGTATACCTCCGGATCGACCGGAGTGCCGAAAGGCGTCTGCATCCCCCATACCGCCGTAATCCGTTTAGTTAAAAACACCGATTACATTCAAATCAGTGCCGAAGATTGCCTTGCGCAGGCCTCGAACGTCTCATTCGATGCGGCCACCTTTGAAATTTGGGGCAGTCTATTAAACGGCGCCCGATTGGCCGGCATCGCCAAAGACTTGCTGCTGTCGCCCCAGCAATTGACAGCGCATTTGCAAAGCCAGCGCATCAACACGCTTTTTGTCACCACGGCCTTATTTAACCAAATTGCACAAACCCGGCCCGACTGCTTTAAGACTTTAAAATACCTGCTTTTTGGCGGCGAACAGGTTGATCCTCACTCAGTCAATACCATTTTAAACACCCATCAGCCCGAACAGCTGCTGCATGTCTATGGGCCAACCGAAACGACAACGTTCGCTTCCTGGTACTTGATCAACGGCAGACAAAAACCGGAAAACATCAACACCATTCCAATCGGCAGGCCTCTTGCCAACACCGAAATCTTTATCCTGAATCCGCGACACCAGCCGCAACCGCCGAATATTCCCGGCGAGCTGTGCATTGCCGGTGCCGGCCTTGCCCGCGGCTACCTGAACCAACCCGAACTGACTGCCGAGAAATTCATCGAAGTCGAACTGTTCGGCAAAACCGAACGTATTTACAAAACTGGCGATTTGGCAAGATGGCTGCCCGACGGCAATCTCGAATTTCTGGGCCGCATCGACAGCCAAATCAAGCTGCGCGGTTTTCGCATCGAACTGGGTGAAATTGAATCTGTACTTTGCCAATATCCTGGCGTCAAGGAAGCCGTGGCGAACCTGTACGAGACCGATGGCGATAAATATATTGTTGCTTACCTGACCACCGCTCAAGACAGCTTCAACACCGATGAATTACGTGTCTGGCTAAAGACCAGGCTGCCCGATTACATGGTGCCCAGCCATTTCATGCGTCTGGATGCCCTGCCCCTGACGCCCAACGGCAAGATTGACCGCAACGCTTTGCCTGCGCCCGAGTTTGAGACGTCAACCGGTTTTAGCCCGCCTGCCACGCCCTGCGAGGATTTGTTGGCGGCTTTATGGGCCGGCATCCTCAAACGCGAAGCCATCGGCCGGCATGACAACTTTTTCGAATTGGGCGGTCATTCGTTGTTGGCGACCCAATTGATCGCCCGCATCAGGGAAAGCTTCCAGGTCGAATTGCCAATCCGGACGGTGTTCGAACACCCGCAACTATCAAGCCTGGCGGCGGCTATCGACGCGGCCGGCGGCGGTATTCGCCTGCCCGCCATTGAGCCGCAGGCCGCAAATGAACCTAAAGTATTATCCTTCGCCCAGCAACGGCTGTGGTTCCTGAACCAATTCGAGGGCAACAATAGCGCGACCTATAACATACCGTTTGCACTGCGGCTGTCGGGGCAATTGGATGTCGGGGCCTTGCAACAAAGCCTGCAATGGCTGGTGGAGCGCCATGCCGGCCTGCGCAGCCATTTCCCGACAATTTCGGGGCAGGCCCAGGTATATCTCCGGGCCATTGAAGCCTTGCAAATCCAGGATTTGCGCCCGCTGTCGGCCGATGTCCGGGAACGTGAAGCCTTACGCCTGACCAACGCCCATGCCATCGCGCCTTTCGACCTGGAACAGGGGCCTTTATTCAGGGCCGACCTGCTGCGGCTTGACGACGCCGACGCGGTGCTGCTGCTGAACATGCACCACATCGTCAGCGACGGCTGGTCGATGGGCGTGTTCATGCGCGACTGGCAACACGCTTATGTCGCCTTTGTCGGGGGCGATACGCCCAGCTTGCCGCCGCTCGCGGTCCAGTACAGCGACTATGCGGCCTGGCAACGGCAATGGTTTCAGGGCGAAGTGCTGCAACGGCAAATCGATTACTGGACAGCTCAGCTTAAAGGCCTGCCCGAACTGCTGGAGCTGCCCACCGACAAACCGCGCCCGCCGCGGCAAAGCTATCAAGGCGCGCATCTTGCCCATAGCCTGCCGGCAACGCTCAGCCAATCCGTCGCCCGGTTGAGCCGGCGGCAGGGCGTGACCCTGTTCATGACCTTGTTGGCGACCTTTGAGATCCTGTTGTCGCGCTATAGCCGCCAGCAGGATATTTGCGTCGGCAGCCCGATTGCCAACCGCACCCACAGCCACAGCGAGGATTTAATCGGCTTTTTTGTCAACCCCTTGGTATTGCGCGGCCAAGTTGAGCCGCAACAAAGTTTCATCGACTTGTTGCAGGCCACCCGCCAGACCTGCCTGGACGCCTACGCCCATCAGGACATCCCGTTCGAGATGCTGGTCGAAAAACTGCAACCCACGCGCAGTCTGAGCCATAGCCCGCTGTTCCAGGTGATGTTTGTGTTGCAGAATAACGAAGCCGCCGAATTGGCTCTGCCCGATGTGGCGGTTAGTTTTTTTGAAGCGGAGTACCCGGTCGCCAAATTCGACCTGACCCTGAATGTCGACGAACAGGGCGGGCAGCTGCATTGTTCGTGGGAATACGCGACCGATCTGTTTGAAGGCGGCACCATCGAACGCATGACCGGGCATTTTGAAGTCTTGCTCAATGCCATCGTAAACAACCCACAGCAGGCCATCGGCCAACTACCGCTGCTGACCGAGCAGGACATCCTGCAATTACAAGCCTGGAACGATACCGCGGCCGACTACCCCAAAGACCAAACCATTGTCGGTTTGTTCGAACAACAAGCGGCGGCAACGCCCGACAACCCGGCCGTGGTCTTTGAAGGCCGGTCGCTCAGTTACCGCCAACTGAACGACAAAGCCAACCAACTCGCGCACCACCTGCTCGGCCTGAAAACCGAAACGGGGGCGCCGTTATTGGTTGCTAACCCGCTGATCGCGATTGCGGTCGAACGCTCGCCGGACATGATTGTCGGCCTGTTAGCCATCCTCAAGGCCGGCGGGGCATACTTGCCGGTAGATCCCGGTTACCCGGCCGCCCGTATCCGCCACATGCTGGAAGACAGCCAGGTCCCGTTGCTGCTGACCCAAAGCCGCCTGCTGGAGCAATTGCCGAAACACGGCTGTATGGCGCTGTGCCTGGATGAACTGGATGCCGCCGGCCAGCCCGCTGAAAACCCGATGGAAAGATCCGGGCCGGAGGACTTGGCGTATGTGATTTATACCTCGGGTTCGACCGGGCTGCCCAAAGGCGTCATGATTGAACATGAAAACTTGGTTAACCTGTGTACTTGGCATATCGGGGCGTTTGCCGTCCAACCGTCCGATAAGGCGACCTTGCTTGCCAATAGCGCTTTCGATGCCTCGGTATGGGAATTATGGCCTTACTTGGCGACCGGGGCTTGCGTCATGCCCGCCAATCTTGAAGCTCTGCTGGCAAAAGGCATTTGGCAGACGCTGGATGAAAACAATATCACTGTAAGTTTCTTGCCGACACCGATTATCAATAACGCCTCAAACTACCCGGCATCAAATGCAACGAATTTACGCCTATTGTTAACAGGCGGAGATGTCTTGCACCAATGCCCCAATAGCTTGCCCTGTCCATTAATCAATAACTACGGGCCAACGGAAACGACCGTCGTGGCAACGTCAACGGCAGTCACGCCTAATGGACCCATCAGCATCGGCCAAGCCATTGCCAATACGCGCATTTATATCCTGGATGAGCAACACCAGCCGCAAGCTCCCGGCATTCCGGGCGAACTGTGCATTGCCGGCGCAGGGCTTGCACGAGGCTATCTGAACCGGCCCGAACTGACCGCCGAGAAATTCATCGAAGTCGAATTATTCGGCAAAGTCGAGCGCATTTATAAAACCGGTGATTTGGCCCGCCGGCTGCCCGACGGCAATCTCGAATTCCTCGGCCGCATCGACCGGCAAATCAAACTGCGCGGTTTCCGCATCGAATTGGGTGAAATCGAGTCTGTGCTTTGCCAATATCCCGGCGTCAAGGAAGCCGTGGTCAACCTGTACGAGGCCGATGGTAACAAACGGATTGTCGCTTACCTCGTACCGCAAACCAAAGACCCTGAAAACACAGGCGACGCACTCATAACCGAACTGCGTAGTTGGCTTAAAACCCGCTTGCCGGACCATACGATCCCGGCAAGCCTCACTTTATTAGACACACTGCCCTTAACCCCTAACGGAAAAATCGACCGCAAAAGCTTGCCCGCCCCCGATGTCATATTATCGGCCAAAGGCTATGCTCCCCCGGGCAATCATGCGGAACAAAAAATTGCCGCGGCCTGGCGGGACGTTTTAAAACGCGAACAAATCAGCATTCACGATAACTTTTTCGAACTGGGCGGGCATTCATTACTTGTTATCCAAGTGCTGGGCTTATTGCAACAAGATTATCCCCAGCTGAAGGTGGTGGACTTATTCAGTTACCCCACTGTTTCCGCTTTGGCAGGGTATCTGGAACAAACCGCCGGCGCTCCCCACAAAAACCGGATAGCAGTCTATGCGGCAAAAAACGTCGTGCCCGCCTCGCTACAAGTCAACAAAAATAAAATAACCCGCGTTATGACCGATACAAATAGCTTTGACATAGCCATTATCGGCTTGTCAGGACGTTTCCCCGAAGCCGCCGATGTAGAGGCCTTTTGGGAACTGCTTAAAAATGGACGCGAAGCGGTGCTTGCATTGTCCGATCAGGAATTACTGGCGGCAGGGGTCGCCCCGGAGCTATTGCAACATCCGGAATACGTAAAAGCAGGCGCGACGATTGCTGAAGCCGAACATTTCGATGCGGCCTTTTTTGAAATGAGCGCCAAGGATGCCCAAATTACCGATCCGCAGCAGCGCTTGTTCATGGAGTCCGCATGGCAGGCATTGGAAGCGGCCGGCTATCCGCCCGGCACGACCGATAGCCGCATTGGGCTGTATGCCGGGGTCGGAGACAATAGCTATTTTCGCCATTGTATTGAGCCTAACAGGCAGGAATTATTACCCATTGTCGGGGAGTTCCGCCTGGTGACCCTCAGCGGCAAGGATTTCATCGCCACACGCACGGCCTATAAGCTGGATTTGACCGGCCCTGCGCTAAACATCCAAAGCGCCTGCTCCACTTCATTGGTGGCGGTGCATGTCGCCTGCCAAAGCCTGTTGAATATGGAATGCGATATGACCTTGGCCGGAGGCGTGTCGGTTAGCTTTCCGCAACAACAAGGTTATTTGTACCAGGAAGGCATGATCATGTCCCCCGACGGCCATTGCCGCAGCTTCGATGCAAAGGCGCAAGGTACTGCGACGGGCGGCGGGGTTGGCGTCATCCTGCTTAAACGTTTGGAAGATGCTTTGGCGGACGGCGATACCATTCATGCGCTGATCAAAGGCTCGGCCGTCAATAATGACGGGGCCGATAAAATCGGCTACACCGCACCCGGCGTCAAGGGCCAGACCGAAGTCATCTTGGAAGCCCAGGCGGCGGCGCAGATACAGCCCGATGAGATCAGTTATATCGAGGCTCACGGCACCGCCACGCCGTTGGGCGATCCTATTGAAATTCAAGCGTTAACCCAGGCTTTTCGCAATTCCACCGAGCGTAAGGGCTATTGCGCAATCGGTTCGGTGAAAACCAATATCGGCCATGCCGACACCGCGGCCGGGATAGCGGGCCTGATCAAGACGGTACTGGCGCTCAAACACCGCCAGATCCCGCCCAGTCTGCATTTCGAGCAGCCCAACCCGCAAATCGACTTCGCCAACAGTCCTTTTTTCGTCAACGACCGGCTACGCGAGTGGGAAACGCCGGACGGTACGCCGCGCTACGCAGGCGTCAGTTCCTTCGGCGTCGGCGGCACCAACGCCCATGTGATTTTGGCCGAAGCACCGGCCAAGGAAGCCGGCGGCCCATCGCGCCCACTGCAATTGATCACGCTGTCCGCCAAAACCGGCGCCGCGCTGGAAACCGCAACAGAAAACCTGGCGGCCCGCTTGTCTTGCCACAATGAACTGCCGTTGGCGGATGTCGCTTACACGCTTAACAAGGGCCGACAAAGCTTTGCCTATCGCCGGATGCTGGTGTGTGCCGATAGTGCCGACGCGGTGCGGCAATTGTCGGAAGTTTTGCCCAGCTATCAAGCGCCGGAAAGGGCGCGGGGCGTGGTATTTTTATTCCCCGGACAAGGTAGCCAATACTTTGGCATGACGCATGATTTATATCGAAGCGAAGCGGTATTCCGGGAACACATCGACCACTGCGCGAGCATTCTGAAACCGCACCTGGGCCAAGACCTCCGTGATTTGCTTTATCATGATGACGGGCAAAACGATGCCCGGCTCGAACAGACCGCTATCACCCAGCCCGCCTTGTTTGCGGTGGAATACGCGTTGGCAAGACAGTGGATGGCTTTTGGCGTTCAGCCGCAAGCGATGGCAGGGCACAGCGTCGGGGAATATGTGGCGGCTTGTTTGGCCGGCGTATTTTCCTTGGAAGACGCCTTGGGTTTGGTCGCAATGCGGGGCAAACTGATACAGTCGCTGCCCGGCGGCGCCATGCTGGCGGTCCCGCTATCGGAAGCGGATGTGCAACCGTGGCTCGCGCCGGAGCTGTCGCTGGCGGCGGTCAACGGCGAAAAACGTTGCGTCGTTAGCGGCACAGACCCGGACATTGCCGCCTTACAGCAAAAGTTGCAGGCACAGGATATCGATAGCCGTCCCTTGCATACGTCCCATGCCTTCCATTCCCATCTGATGGAACCTATTTTGGCTACTTTTGCCGAAAAACTGCGTGGAATCCGCTTGGCTCCGCCGGCCTTGCCTTACTTGTCCAATCTGAGCGGCACATGGATTGTTCCCGAACAGGCTACCGACCCGGATTACTGGGTGTCCCACCTACGCCAAACAGTACGCTTCGCCGATAACCTGCAAGTCCTGTTCCAACAGGAAGCCGACATTTTCCTGGAAGTCGGCCCTGGACACACCTTGTCCTCATTGGCGCGGCAGCATGGCGGGCATTCGCAACGGTTTACCGTATTGCCGAGCTTACCCCGGCCCAATGACAATCAACATAACGCAGAAACAGGCCAAGTTTTATCGACTGTCGGGCAGTTGTGGGCCAACGGCGTTAATGTCGATTGGCAGGCGTTTTATGCCCAGGAAAAACGCCGGCGCGTGCCGCTACCCACCTATCCGTTCGAACGGCAAAAATATTGGCTTGATCCGCCCCGCGCGCCGCAAAAGACGGAGGCCAAAGCGCCTGAACATAACCGGGACAACTGGCTTTACCGGCCTCATTGGAGCAAAACGCCGTTGCCGGCCATGCCGTCGGCAACTACCGCCAAACACTGGCTATTGTTTGCAGATAACGAAGGCGTAAGCCAACAGCTCCGGCAACAGTTGTTAAGCCAAGGTCATCGCGTCAGCACGGTCCAAGCGGGCGCCGCATTCGGGCAAATCGATGCCGACAGTTATGTCATCAACCCGCAAAAGCCTGCCGACTATGAAGCCTTGGTGCGGTCTTTGGCGGAAAGGGATTTCCCGGTCGGCCTGGTTCATCTTTGGAGTGTCTCGGCGGATGTAAGCGGTTCGCTATTCGAGCAAACCGATTCGGCCTTGGAAAAAGGATTTTACAGTCTGCTTTATCTTACCCAGGCACTGATTAAAAACGCTATTAACAGTCCGCTGGAACTGACGGTCGTTTCCCACCGAATGCAGGCCGTCGCCGATACCGATCCGGTACAACCCGGAAAGGCGGCCTTGTTAGGCGCGGTCAAAACCATTGGACAGGAAATAGCGACTGTCCGCTGCCGCAGCATCGATATTGATTTGCCCTTTAATGATGAAAGCCTATGGCTGGAATTATTAAACCCGGTTAATGAAGCCGCCATTGCTTACCGTCAAGGGCAACGCTGGACGCAAAGCTATGAGCATCTGCCATGGCAAGCCCAGGTTCCGGCAAAGCGTTTACGCGAACAGGGCGTTTACCTGATTACCGGCGGTTTAGGCGGCATTGGTTTGAGTTTGGCAACATATCTGGCACGGCGGCTACAAGCCAAATTAGTGCTGACCACACGCAGTGCTTTTCCGGAAAAAACCGCCTGGGAGGATTGGCTGTCCGAGCATGGAACAAACAATGCCGTTTCGCAAAATATCATTTTATTGCAGGCGCTTGAACAAGAAGGAGCGGAGATTTTGGTCCATAGCGCCGATGTCGCTGACCTTAGGCAAATGGAAACGGTCATCGCATCCGCCCTGCGGCACTTTGGCGATATAAACGGCGTCATTCACTCGGCCGGCATAGCCGACGGCGCTTTAACCGCAAGCAGAAGCCAAAAATCATCGGAACTCGTGCTGTCGCCCAAAGTGACCGGAACATTGGTCTTAGAACAATTATTGGCAAACCGGCCCTTGGATTTCTTTGTCCTCTGTTCTTCATTGGCTTCCGTCATCGGCGTCGGCGGACAAATTGCTTACTGTGCGGGCAATGCCTTCCAGGATGCGTTTGCCCAGTCTAAACGCCGGCATCCGCATACCTTATACGCCGCCATCAATTGGGATACTTGGCAACAAGTCGGCATGGCCGTCAAAGCCGTACGCGACCGTTTACCGGCTATTACGGATACGGCGCATAAAACTGTCCGGCTTGAAGCCTCGACACCGGGTTTTCAACAAGCACTGCAAGAATTTTTGCAACGTTTTGCCGCCAATGAATCCTTGCCTCTAGCGCTTGGCGGCTATCCGGCAACGGAAATCAGTCTGACATTCGGCAGCGATCCCGCTAACGTAGCGGAACTCACGGAAGAGCAGGCGCTTCTTGGTCACGGCCTGTTGCCGGATGAAGGAGTGGCGGTTTTTGAACAGGCCCTGGCCCATCGCGAAGCCCAAGTCGTGGTAGCCAAACAAGGCTTAACATCATTTTTTGCACAGGTTAAAAACCAGTCCGCCAGCCCTGCAAGCGCAGCGGAATTGCAGTCAGGGCCAAAAGGCCCGCGTTCGGCAAGCGGCCAAGGCTATTTGGCCCCTGCTTCCTTAATCGAAAAGCAATTAATGGATATATGGCAAACATTCCTGGGCATGGAACTTATCGGAAGGAATGACGACTTTTTTAAACTGGGCGGCGATTCGCTGCTTGCCACACAGCTCATCGCCCGCATCCGGGAAAGCTTCCGGGTCGAACTGCCGATCAGGGCGGTGTTTGAGCATCCTCAATTATCCAGCTTGGCGGCGGCCATTGACGCGGCCACCGGCGGCATCCGCCTGCCCGCTATTGAGCCGCAAGCCGACGATGCGCCCAAGGTATTGTCATTCGCCCAGCAGCGGCTGTGGTTCCTGAACCAGTTCGAGGGCAACAATAGCGCGACCTATAACATGCCGGGCGCATTGCGGCTGTCGGGGCAATTGGATGTCGAGGCCTTGCAACAAAGTTTGCAATGGCTGGTGGAACGCCATGCCGGCCTGCGCTGCCATTTTCCAAACGTGTCCGGGCAAGCCCAGGTGCATCTCCGGGCTATTGACGCCTTGCAAATCCAGGATTTGCGCTATCTGCCGGCCGATGACCGGGAACGTGAAGTCCGACGTCTGGCCGACAACCACGCCATCGCGCCTTTCGACCTGGAACAGGGGCCGTTATTCAGGGCCGACCTGTTGTTGCTTGACGATGCCGAGGCGGTGCTGTTGCTGAACATGCACCACATCATCAGCGACGGCTGGTCGATGGGCGTGTTCATGCGCGACTGGCGACACGCTTATGCGGCCTTTGCCGGGGGCAGCCAGCCCAGCTTGCCGGAACTCGCGATCCAGTACAGCGACTATGCGGCCTGGCAACGGCAGTGGTTCCAGGGCGAGGTGCTGCACCGGCAAATCGATTACTGGACCGGACAACTTAAAGGCCTGCCCGAATTGCTGGAGCTGCCCACCGACAAACCGCGGCCGCCGCAACAGAGTTACCAAGGCGCGCATTTTGCCCACAGCCTGCCGGCAACGCTGAGCCAAGCGGTCGGGCAATTCAGCGTGCAACAGGGCGCAACCCTGTTCATGACCTTGTTGGCAAGCTTTGATGTGCTGTTGTCGCGCTATAGCCGCCAACAAGACATTTGCGTCGGCAGTCCGATTGCCAATCGCACCCACGCCCATACCGAGGATTTAATCGGCTTTTTTGCCAACACCTTGATATTGCGCGGCCAAGTTGAGCCGCAACAAAGCTTCATTGACTTGTTGCAGGCCACCCGCAAAACCTGTTTGGACGCTTACGCGCATCAAGACATCCCGTTTGAGATGCTGGTCGAAAAATTGCAGCCTACCCGCAGCCTGAGCCATAGCCCGCTGTTCCAGGTGATGTTTGTGTTGCAGAATAACGAATCCGCCGAATTGGCCTTGCCCGGTTTGGACATCACCGCCTTGGGTACGGAATACCCCATCGCCAAATTCGACCTGACCCTGAATATTGCCGAACAGGACGGGCAACTGCGTTGTTCGTGGGAATACGCGACCGACTTGTTTGCGGGCGACACCATCGCACACATGGCCGGACATTTTGAAGCCTTGCTCAATGCCATCGTAAACAATCCACGGCAGGCTATCGGTCAACTGACTATGCTGACCGAACAGGACATCCTGCAATTACAAGCCTGGAACGACACCGCAACCGATTATCCCAAAGACCAGACTATTGCCGGTTTGTTTGAGCGCCAAGTGGAAACAACGCCCGACAACCTGGCCGTGGTCTTTGACGGCCAGTCGCTGAGTTACCGCCAGCTTAATGAAAAGGCCAACCAACTCGCGCACTACTTGCTCGGCCTGAAAACCGAGACGGGGGCAGCGTTATTGACCGGTAACCCGCTGGTCGCCATCGCTGTCGAGCGTTCATTGGAAATGGTCATCGGCTTGCTGGCTATTCTCAAAATAGGAGGAGCATACCTGCCGATAGACCCCGCTTATCCAAGTATTCGTATCCGTCATATGTTGGACGACAGTGCGACACCCTTGCTGCTGACGCAAAGTCATTTGCAAGCACGGTTATCGGGTGAGCTGGAACATGACTGTGTGATGCTGTGCCTGGACGAACTGGATGTTTCCGGCCAGTCCGATGAAAACCCGGCGGCAAGATCCGGGCCGGAGGATTTGGCTTATGTGATCTATACATCGGGTTCGACCGGGATGCCGAAAGGCGTTTGCACCCCGCACCGAGCCGTGTCCCGCTTGGTAAAACAGACCGGCTATATTGAATTTTCAGCCCAGCAAATTTTTTTACAGCTCGCGCCGCTGACTTTTGACGCGTCTACTTTGGAAATATGGGGCGGTCTGCTCAATGGCGGTCTTTTAGCGATAATGCCGCCCCAACAGCCATCCCTGATTGAAATCGGCCAAGCCTTAAAGAAACATCAAGTAACGACCTTGTGGTTGTCCGCGGGCTTGTTCCACCTGATGGTCAACGAACGCCTGGACGATTTGCGCGGATTGAGACAACTCTTGGCGGGCGGCGAGGTTTTATCCCTGACTGCCGTTAAAACGGCGTTGCGGGAACTCCCCGACTGCCGCCTGATTAATGGCTATGGCCCGACTGAAAATACGACGTTTACGACCTGTTGCCTGATCAATGACGCTTATTTGGGCGAGACAGTGCCGATTGGCAAACCGATTGCCAATACCCAGGTTTATATCCTGGATGCAGCACATCAGCCGGTACCGCCCGGTGTGGTGGGTGAATTGTGTACCGCCGGTGCCGGTCTTGCCCGCGGCTATCTGAACCAACCCGAACTGACCGCCGAGAAATTCATTGAGGTCGAACTGTTCGGTAAACCGACGCGCATCTATAAAACCGGCGACTTGGCCCGGTGGCTGCCCGACGGCAATATCGAATTCCTGGGCCGCATTGACCAACAAATCAAACTGCGCGGTTTCCGCATCGAATTGGGCGAAATTGAGGCTGTACTCGGTCAACACCCTGGCGTCAAGGAAACCGTGGCAAACCTGTACGAGGCCGATGGCGATAAATACATTGTCGCTTACCTGACCACGGATAACGGCAGCTTTAGCCTAGATGAATTACGAAACTGGCTCAAGACCCGGCTGCCCGATTACATGGTCCCCAGCCATTTTCTGTGCCTGAACAGCCTGCCTCTGACGGCCAACGGCAAGATTGACCGCAAAGCCTTGCCCGCCCCCGAAGTCCGGCAAACGGCTGGCTTTAGCCAGCCTGTCACGCCCACCGAAGACTTGTTGGCGGCGTTATGGACGGGCGTCCTCAAACGCGAAGCCATCGGCCGCTACGACAATTTTTTCGAACTGGGCGGACATTCCTTGCTGGCGACGCAATTGGTCGCCCGCATCCGGGAAAGTTTCCAGGTCGAATTGCCGATCCGGGCGGTGTTTGAGCACCCTGAATTATCCGGCTTGGCGGCGGCCATTGACGCGGCTGCCGGCGGCGTCCGCCTGCCCGCCATTGCAGCGCAGGCCGCCGATGCGCCCAGGATATTGTCCTTTGCCCAGCAACGGCTGTGGTTCCTGGACCAGTTCGAGGGCAACAATAGCGCGACCTATAACATACCGTTTGCATTGCGGCTGTCGGGGCAATTGAATGTAGAAGCCTTGCAACAAAGCTTGCAATGGTTAACGGAACGCCATGCCGGCCTGCGCAGCCATTTTCCAACGATTGCCGGACAAGCGCTGGTGCAAATCAGGGCAACCGAAACCATCGAAGCCCTGCAAATCAACGACTTGCGTTCTCTGCCAGCCGATGCACGGGAGCATGAGGCCCAACGCCTGGCCGACAGCCACGCGATCGCGCCTTTCGACCTGGGGCAGGGGCCTTTATTCAGGGCTGAGCTGCTGTTGCTTGAAGACACCGAGGCGGTGCTGTCTTTGAACATGCATCACATCATCAGCGACGGCTGGTCGATGGGCGTGTTCATGCGCGACTGGCAACACGCCTATGCCGCCTTTGCCGGGGGCGATACGCCCGATTTGCCGCCGCTCGCTATCCAGTACAGCGACTATGCGGCCTGGCAACGGCAATGGTTCCAGGGCGAAGTGCTGCACCGGCAAATCGATTACTGGACAGCTCAGCTTAAAGGTCTGCCCGAATTGCTGGAGCTGCCCACCGACAAACCGCGGCCGCCGCAACAGAGTTACCAAGGCGCGCATTTTGCCCACAGCCTACCGGCAACGCTGAGCCAGACGGTCGGGCAATTCAGCGTGCAACAAGGCGCGACCCTGTTCATGACCTTATTGGCGGCCTTTGAGGTGCTGTTGTCGCGCTATAGCCGTCAACAAGACATTTGCGTCGGCAGTCCGATTGCCAACCGCACCCACGCCCACACCGAGGATTTAATCGGCTTTTTTGTCAACACCTTGATATTGCGCGGCCAAGTCGAGCCGCAACAAAGCTTCATCGACTTGTTGCAGGCCACCCGCAAAACCTGTTTGGACGCTTACGCGCATCAAGACATCCCGTTCGAGATGCTGGTCGAAAAATTGCAACCCACGCGCAGCCTGAGCCATAGCCCGCTGTTCCAGGTGATGTTTGTGTTGCAGAATAACGAATCCGCCGAATTGGCCTTGCCCGGCTTGAACATCACGGCTATGGAAATGGACTACCCCATCGCCAAATTCGACCTGACCCTGAATGTCGCCGAACAGGACGGGCAACTGCATTGTTCGTGGGAATACGCGACCGACTTGTTTGCGGGCGACACCATCGCACGCATGGCCGGACATTTTGAAGCCTTGCTCAACGCCATCGTCGACAACCCGGAGCAGGCCATCGGTCAACTGCCGCTGCTGACCGAACAGGAAATCCTGCAATTGCAGGCCTGGAACGACACCGCGGCCGACTACCCCAAAGACCGGACTGTTGTCGATTTGTTTGAGCGGCAAGTGGAAACAACGCCGGATCATATCGCCTTGGTCTTTGACGGCCAAGCGCTGAGTTACCGCCAACTCAACGATAAAGCCAACCAGCTGGCGCATTATCTGTTAAACCTGAAAACGGAAACCGGGGCAGCGTTACTGGACAATAACCCCTTGATAGCCATTGCCGTTGAACGCTCGCCGGAAATGATCGTCGGCCTGCTGGCTATCCTCAAAGCAGGCGGGGCATACTTGCCGGTAGATCCCCATTACCCGGCCGTCCGCATCCGCCATATGCTGGAGGACAGCCAGGCCCCGCTGCTGCTGACCCAAAGCCGTCTGCTGGAGCAATTGGCGCTGGTTGAATTAAAACATAGTTGCGTGGCGCTGTGCCTGGATGAACTGGACGTCAGCGGTCAGCCCGCTGAAAACCTGACCGGAAGATTCGGGCCGGAGGATTTGGCTTATGTGATTTACACCTCCGGTTCGACCGGGATGCCCAAAGGCGCCGGTGTTTTCCATCAAGGCGTTAGCAATCTGGTCTATTGGTTTACAACTAAATTCCAGTTAAATAGCCGCGACCGTGTCCTTATCGTTTCGCCTTTTAGTTTTGATTTAACGCAAAAAAATATTTTCGCGCCATTAATCATCGGCGGACAGCTGCACCTGCCCACTTCAACGCATTACGACCCCGACCACCTTTGCAATCTTGTTGACCGGCAAAAAATCACATGGCTTAATTGCGCGCCCAGTGCTTTTTATCCCCTCCTTGAACCTAATGACGAACATCGATTTCTTAAACTAGCGTCATTGCGCTACCTGTTCCTGGGCGGGGAAGCGATTGTATTTAGTCGCCTGAAAGCATGGCTGGATTTTAGCGATGGACGAACCCAGCTCGTCAACGGCTATGGGCCGACTGAATGCACCGCCATTTGCGCCGCCTATCTATTAGACCATGATCGGGAAGCGCCAAGCAGTCGAACCATACCGATCGGTAAGCCTATCTATAACTGTAAGGTTTTTATTTTAGACAAGAACCTTGCCTTGTTACCCATTGGAGTCCCTGGCGAACTGTGCATTGCCGGCATTGGAATAGGCAGCGGTTACCTCAATCGGCCTGAATTAACCGCCGAAAAATTCGTTGAAGTCGAACTGTTTGGAAAATCGGCGCCCATTTACAGAACCGGCGATTTGGCAAAATGGTTGCCGGGCGGCAATCTTGAGTATTTAGGCCGTATCGACCACCAAATCAAACTGCGCGGTTTCCGCATTGAATTGGGCGAAATCGATGCTGTACTCGGCCAACACCCGGACATCCAACAAGTCGTGACCAACCTGTACGAGGCCGATGGCGATAAACGCATTGTCGCCTATCTGACCACTGAACATGACGGTTTTAGCACCGAAGAATTACCTGGCTGGCTAAAGGCCAAACTGCCCGATTATATGGTCCCCAGCCATTTTCTGTGCATGGACAGCCTGCCGCTGACGCCTAACGGCAAGATTGACCGCAAGGCCTTGCCTGCTCCCGAAGCCCGGCAAACGGCTGGCTTTGGCCTGTCCGCCACGCCTGCCGAGGATTTGTTGGCGGCGTTATGGGCCGGTGTTCTCAAATGTGGAGTCATCGGTCGCCACGACAACTTTTTCGAATTGGGCGGGCATTCCTTGCTGGCGACCCAATTAGTCGCCCGCATCCGCGAAAGTTTCCAGGTCGAATTGCCGATACGGGCGGTGTTTGAGCATCCTCAATTATCCAGCTTGGCGGCGGCCATTGACGCGGCCGCCGGCGGCGTCCGCCTGCCCGCCATTGAGCCGCAGGCCGCCGATGCGACCAAGGTATTGTCCTTTGCCCAGCAACGGCTGTGGTTCCTGAGCCAGTTCGAGGGCAACAATAGCGCGACCTATAACATGCCGCTTGCATTGCGGCTGTCAGGCCGGTTGGATGTGGAAGCCTTGCAACAAAGTTTGCAATGGTTAACGGAACGCCATGCCGGCCTGCGCTGCCATTTTCCCAGCGTGTCCGGACAGGCGCAGATGCACATCCGGGCCATAGAAGCCTTGCAAATCCACGACTTACGTCCGCTGGCAATCGATGCACGGGAGCATGAGGCCCAACGCCTGGCCGACAACCACGCTATCATGCCTTTCGATCTGGGGCAGGGGCCGTTATTCAAGGCCGACCTGCTGTTGCTTGAAGACACCGAGGCGGTGCTGCTGCTGAACATGCACCACATCATCAGTGACGGCTGGTCGATGGGCGTGTTCATGCGCGACTGGCAACACGCCTATAGCGCCTTTGCCGGGGGCGACGAACCCGATTTGCCGCCGCTCGCTATCCAATACAGCGACTATGCGGCCTGGCAACGGCAATGGTTCCAGGGCGAGGTGCTGCAACGGCAAATCGATTATTGGACAGGGCAGCTTAACGGCCTGCCCGAACTGCTGGAGCTGCCCACCGACAAACCGCGCCCGCCGCAGCAAAGCTATCAAGGCGCGCATTTTGCCCACAGCCTGTCGGCAACGTTGAGCCAGGCGCTCGGGCAATTCAGCGTGCAACAGGGCGTGACTCTGTTCATGACCTTATTGACGGCCTTCAACGTGTTGCTGTCGCGCTATAGCCGCCAACAGGACATTTGCGTCGGCAGCCCGATTGCCAACCGCATCCACGCCCACACTGAGGACTTAATCGGTTTTTTTGCCAACACCTTGATATTGCGTAGCCAAGTTGAGCCGCAACAAAGCTTCATTGACTTGTTGCAGGCCACCCGCCAGACCTGCCTGGACGCTTACGCCCACCAGGACATCCCGTTTGAGATGCTGGTCGAAAAACTGCAACCCACCCGCAGCCTGAGCCATAGCCCGCTGTTCCAGGTGATGTTTGTGCTGCAAAACAACGAAACGGCTCAATTGGCCTTGCCCGGTTTGGACATCGCGGCCATGGAAATGGACTACCCCATCGCCAAATTCGACCTGACCCTGAATGTCGCCGAGCAGGACGGGCAGCTGCATTGTGCGTGGGCATACGCCACCGACTTGTTTGCGGGCGAAACCATAGTACGCATGGCAGGGCATTTTGAAGTGCTGCTCAATGCCATCGTAAGCAACCCGCAACAGGCCATCGGCAAGCTGCCGCTGCTGACCGAACAGGACATCCTGCAATTGCAGGCCTGGAACGACACCGTAAGCGATTACCCGGAAGGCCAAACCATTATTGACCTGTTTGAACGGCAAGTGGAAACAACGCCCGACAACCTGGCCGTGGTCTTTGACGGCCAATCGCTGAGCTATCGCCAGCTTAATGAAAAGACCAATCAATTGGCGCACTACCTGCTCGGCCTGAAAACCGAAACGGGGGCTGCGTTATTGACCGCTAACCCGTTGATCGCGATTGCGGTCGAACGCTCACTGGACATGGTCGTCGGCCTGCTGGGCATCCTCAAGGCCGGCGGCGCCTATGTGCCGGTAGATCCCGGCTATCCAGCCGCCCGCATCCGCCATATGCTGGAAGACAGCCAGGCCCCGCTGCTGTTGACCCAAAGCCGCTTGCTGGAGCAATTGCCGACGGCTGAATTGCAACAGGGTTGTGTGCCGCTGTGCCTGGACGAACTGGATGCCGCCGGCCAACCCACTGAAAATCCGGCGAGAAAAAGCGGACCAGAAGATTTGGCTTATGTGATTTATACCTCGGGTTCGACCGGGCTGCCGAAAGGGGTAATGATTGAAAATAAAGGCTTGGTCAATTTGGCATTGGCGCAAATTAACAGCTTCCAAATTGACTCAGGAAGCCGAATCCTGCAATTCGCCTCATTCAGTTTCGATGCATCCATTTCCGAAATAACCACGGCTTTATTGGCTGGGGCCGGCTTATATTTGGTGGACAAAGAAACAATGTTGGACACGGCCTGTTTTTCCGAACTGATGATCCGCCAACAGATCAGCCATATCACCTTGCCGCCTTCTTTTTTAAGCAATTTACCTGACCGGGCCATTTCCGGCTTGAAAACGCTGGCGGTGGCAGGAGAAGCCTGTCCAGCGGGATTGCCGCAAAAATGGGCCGATAGCGTCCGTTTTATCAATGCTTACGGGCCGACTGAAAACACCGTGTGCGCGAGCATGGCGCTGTGCCGGCCAGGCATGGACATTGTGCCTATTGGCCGGCCCATCGCCAACACCCGCATCTTTATCCTGGATGACCAACAGCAACTCCAGCCTGCCGGCATCCCCGGCGAGCTGTGCATTGCCGGCGCAGGGCTTGCGCGAGGCTACCTGAACCGGCCCGAATTGACGGCCGAGAAATTCATCGAAGCCGAACTGTTCGGCAAAACCGAACGTATTTATAAAACCGGCGATTTGGCAAGATGGCTGCCCGACGGCAACCTCGAATTCCTGGGCCGGATCGACCACCAAATCAAGCTGCGCGGCTTCCGCATCGAATTGGGCGAAATCGAGGCGCTGCTTTGCCAATATTCGGACGTCAAGGAAGCCGTGGCGAACCTGTACGAGGCCGATGGCAACAAACGGATTGTCGCTTACCTGACCACGGATAATGGCGGCTTCAGCAGTGATGAACTACGAAGCTGGCTAAAGGCCGGACTGCCCGATTACATGGTCCCTAGCCATTTCATGATTCTGGACAGCCTGCCGCTGACGCCCAACGGGAAGATTGACCGCAAAGCCTTGCCTGCGCCCGAGCGGAAATTGGAGATACTGCCCGGCAATGATGGCTATCCGGCAGCGCAAACAGCAACCGAGCAGGCATTGGCCGAGGTTTGGCAAAACACCCTGAATGTAGGACGCATCGGTAGACACGATAACTTTTTCGAACTTGGCGGGCATTCGCTGTTGCTGACCCAATTAATCCACCGCATCGAAGCCGAACTGAAGGTGAAGCCCGTCATGCGCGAGCTGTTTAGCGCCCCTACGCTCAGTGCCCAGGCCGCGTACCTTGATGCCTGTTTGCTGGCCCGGAAAAACGAGGCTACATCCGGCCAAACCATAGATTTTGCCGCCGAGAGCCGGCTCGACCCGGCGATTTCGCCGCCAACCGCCGACTTTGCCCTCAGCGCGGAAGACTTGCGTGCGGTGCTAATCACCGGGGCATCCGGATTTTTGGGCGCTTATTTGGTCGACGAACTGGCGCGGCAAACCACGGCGGCGCTTTATTGCCTGGTGCGTGCCGACGATGCGGACCATGGCCGCCAACGCTTGCAAAAGAACCTGGAACGGCATGGATTATGGCGGGAGAGCCTGGCGTCACGCCTACATGTCGTGGCCGGCGATTTGGAACAGCCGCGCCTGGGGCTTTCCACGGCTGAATTTAATAACTTGGCGGAACAGATAGATGCGATCTATCACAGCGGTGCACACGATAATTTCCTTTACCCCTACGCCATGCTGAAAGCCGCCAATGTTGACGGTACCCATGAACTTTTGCGCTTGGCCGGCCTGATCCGCACCAAACCCCTGCACTTTGTCTCAACCCTGTCGGTGGTTTCGCCGCAGGCCGAACAGGTTCGGGAAAACGATCCCTTGACACTCCCGGAGCAAACCGTCTCCGGTTATGCCGGTTCCAAATGGGTGGCGGAGCAATTGGTCCAGCTTGCCGGTAGACGCGGTATGCCGGTCACCATCCATCGGCCCGCCCAAATCATTGGCATTTCAGAGGCAGGCTTCAGCCATGTCGACGATGCTTGGTTCCGCCGCATTCTTAACGATATTCAACTGGGCGTCAGCCCCGATAACGGCAATGATGTTGAAAACTTAGTGCCGGTCGGTTTTGTCAGCCGGGCGTTGGTTTATCTTTCGCTGCAACAGACCTCGTTGGGGAAGGTTTTTCATTTAGCCAATCCCAGCCCTACGCCAAGGTCTATTTATCAAGAGGTTTTATGCAAAATGGGTTATCCCATCGAGCCGCTGCCTTTTGCGCAATGGCTGGAACGGTTCACCGAGGCATCTAAAACCGTGCCCGACCTTGCCCTGGCCCCGCTGTTGCCATTGTTCAGCGCTCATAAAGCTGAAAATAGCGAACCTATCGGGCCTAGCGTGCAGCGCCGCGTCGACTTAGGTAATACGACAGCGGGACTGGCAAGCAGCGGGACCGAATGCCCCGAGGTCAGCCACGAAGTATTGCACGCTTATTTCGCTTATCTGATCGCCAAGGGGCACTTTCCGCCGCCGCAATAGATGCATCTGCTCCCACTTGAGTGACAAGACTTTATGCTTTTGTCAGTCAGGTGGGAGTAAATGCCGGCCGATTACGGCGTAGACAGCTACCGATGGACGGCTGGACAGGTCAGCGCATTAGCAAAGTAAAAATGTCAAGTTCCGGCGCATCATCGGACGTTAGATAGGGTTCCAATTGCACTTTAGAATTGAATCATCCTATAATCCAGCAAAAAGTGGTTTTCCATTTAAACGACTCAAGGACATGTGACCGATTAAGTAACAACGGGTTAATAGGGATACCCTCGCTTTCCCCCTTAGCTTTACTGTTTTACATCGCTTAATTAAAGCGCTTATCTTTTCCACGCCAAACTGGCTAAAACCACTCTGAATTAATTATGATCGATCTTGCCATCATTTTGCTCTCTTATACCGGCGTCCGGCTTTACGAAGAACGAAAAAAAGCCAAAAAACTAAAAGAACTGCAAAAAACAGCCAATGAGCTGGAGCTTATCCCGCCGGCAACCCAGTCTAAGCTGACGCCAAAAGAGCAGCAGCACCGTAATAATGTCATGAGCGGCGTCACCCTGGGCGCCGCGACCTTGCGTCTGTTAAACCCCAACCCCGTATTTGCCCTGTTCGACATCGCCTCTTATACCTACACCATGCTTCCCTTTTACCGCCAGGTCGAGACTGCGGTAAAACAGCGCCTGATTAAAGAGCGTAAAGTTGACAGCTATTTACTGATGGGCTTGGGCAATCTGTTGCTGGTCGGGACGGATCGCTATTTTACCGCCGCCCTGGGTTTGGGCTTGGCCTATATCGGCGAAACCATCGTTACCAAAGCAACAGACACGGCCCAGCAAAATCTTCA
>Ga0172380_10001839_pt1 | contig 35580 bp, 24 predicted proteins | sample Leawe162metaG_FD_119747 | JGI IMG/M metagenome (GOLD analysis project Ga0172380, IMG submission 119747) | Leachate microbial communities from a municipal landfill in Southern Ontario, Canada - Leachate well 162 metaG | ecosystem: Engineered > Solid waste > Landfill > Unclassified | place...
ACCTGGAAAGAGAGAGACACCCAGGGTCCGGGCCTCTCCATCGTCAACGGCGATGACCAAACCGGCGACAACTGCATCATGTCCGCCGGCTGGAATCCTGATTCAACCGTAGTTCTGGACGCCAACGGCATCGACATCACCGAGATGAGCGACTGGTGGGGCATTGACAAGAAACAGTACTCCGACCCCTTTCAATCAAGCAAACGCTTCAAATCAGTCAGCTATCTGCTTGATACTCCGGTCGATCTGACCTTCAACGTGGCAAGCAACGGCCAGACGGAACTCTATCGCCTTCTCATGAAATATGGCAACCAGACCGGCGCCAGGGTCACCGGTTTCACCATGCAGCTCGGTTTTCTCGATGCCAGCGGCAACTTCACTGAAGCAGGCCCCAATGACGGTCTTTCCTTTGCCGCCCGCAGCGGTGCAGCCTATGATTATACCGTGCCGACCACCAGCGACATCATGAAACAGGGTGAGCTTGACGCCCTGCAGGCCCACGGCCTCTTCGGCGCACCGGATCAGCACCATACCACTTATGGCTATTTCAACCCATACGTGCGCGCCACCTTTCTCATGACCGCCAACCAGACCCATATTGTGGCTTCCGACATGTCCGCCGTTCATACCGACCTGTTCGGCGAGTGGCTGCCCTCCAGCAACCTCAAAGGCGGCCTCTATTTTGACGCTGACGGCATCATCTACACCGACAACATTCTCATGGCGAGCTGCCCCGGCAACTTTGACGAGGAAGCAGGCACCACCCGCGTTGCTACCGCTGACTGCGACCAGGCATGCGCCGACAACCTCGGCTGCGACGCCCCCTGGGTCACCTACCGGGAATCCGTCAATATCACCATGAATGCCGACGGCACCTGGAATATCCCCGCAGTCGTCGGCACCGATATCCGCCAGCCGGTTGCGCTGACCACAGCAGAGCTTGACGCCATCAAAGCCAACCCCGCCTGGGCTCCGGCTGACATTGATGACCTAGCCAACGTCAACATCAATGCCTTCCTGAACGTAGGTGATCTGCCCGCCGGCAACTTCACCCTGCGCGTCACCCCGACCTTTGATGCAACCACCGCCGTCACCGAGCCTGGAACCACCGGTCCCGCTGACTTTGATATCACCATCAATGCCCCGAACACGGTTACTCCTTAAGTTTGCAAAGGCTTACCAGACGTATCAACTGAGTATGAAAAGTGAAAATTTATCGATATATCGGAGGATATAAAATGAAATTGGCAAAAATAATCATCCTGGCGATTCTTCTCGCTTTCACCACCACGGGTATGGCGCAGGCGGCGGGCTCCGTTAAAATGAACTCCACCACCACGGTTTCCGCCTCAGTCACCAATAAAACCAGCAAAAGCGTCTATGCCGCGGTAAAAATGATGGCCTTTGATGCGGTCGGCACCGCGGTCGGCCATCTCTGCAAGGAAGTCTATCTGCCCAGCAACCGGACAACCCCGGTCAGCTTCTCCTGGCTGGCGCCGAATTATGAAACCGGCCTCTACTGGACAGCCAAGGTAGACACCACCACCGACTGCGGCACCCACGACCACGACGACGCGGACAGCGATGACGACAGTGACGGTGAATCCCTCCATTTTGATTCAGATGAGCATCATTAAGAGTATTACCGCAGGTTAAATCTTCTTCTTTCCCCACCCCTCACCAGGTTGCCGTTCACTCCCCTGGTGGGGGGCTTCTCTTTACTCAAGGCAGCGGAGAAAAGCCATGAACAGGAAAATCGATACCATTACAGCCTTCAGTCTTTTTCTTTTTATCATGGCCCTTTTCGCTGTAGTGATATCCTGCTTCCCGGTGGCATACATCTGGGCCACCTATGAGGATCTGCTCGGCGAGTGGAGCCAGTTTTATTTCTTTGCCATCGCCTTATTTTTTTCAATCCGCCTTGCCCTGGCGGGATCACGGTTCTGGCTTTTTTTCGCGGCCCTGGCCGTGGCCTGTTTTTACGTGGCCGGGGAAGAGATCTCCTGGGGGCAGCGGCTGTTCAACATCGCCACCCCTGATTTTTTCCGGGCGCACAATCTGCAGCAGGAAACAAATCTGCATAATTTTTTCACCGGGCCCTACAACACGCTGCTGAAGCGTATTATCGAGGCACTGCTTGCCTGTGCCTTTATCATTTACGGGGTCATCTATCCCCTTGAGCTGAAAGTCGGCTGGAAACCTGCGGTGTGGATCAATATGAAGGGTATTCCGGCCCCGCCCGCCTATCTCTGGCCTTTTTTTACCGGGACGGCTCTCTTTGAACTGCGGATATTTCAATTCAACGAGGCAGAGATCGCGGAAATCCTGCTTTCCCTGGTTCTGGCCATCTTTACCGGCCACTACTGGCTCAGACATAGACACCAGGGCAAAAACACTGACTTTTTAGCCGGACGTCATGCCGCAGCAATGGTGCTGATCTTTGTTGCCGGCACCGGGCTTGCGGCAGCAACCACCTCGCTCTGCTACACCGTGCCGCGTCTGCAAGCCGGCATGGCTGACCGGATTGACAACGGTGTCGCAAAATTTGCTGAACGCTATGGCCGTTACGGCAGCTGGCGGAATGCGGCGGCGCTCTATCAGCTTCTCCTGGAAAAAGATCCGAAAAGCACCGCACTGCTGCGCGACCTTGCCGCCTGCTACCAGCAGATGGGCCAGGATGAGAAGTTCAGGGAAATAAACAGCAGGGCAATCGCTCTTGATATGACCAGATATGGACGTTTTCCGGGCAATGTCGCGACCAATCTTTCCCTGCATCAGACCTTTCTGCAGGCCGGCAACCGGGAACTGGCCCAGTTCCATCTGCAGAAGGCCCTGCAGGCAAGCGAGGCCAATGTCCGGCTGGAGCCGGACAGCGCCTCGGCCGCCTACTGGCTGGGCAAATCCTATCTGGCCGCTGGAGACACTGTTGCCGCCCTGCACCAGCTGGAAAAAGCGGTTCAGCTTAAACCGCAATCAAGTTCCTACAAAAAGGCCCTCTACCGGCTCACCCTGGGACCGCAAGACTCGTTTGATCCTGCCGTACAGGAAACCGGCGGCTGACAATTCGCTTTTGGCGAATCACCAGGCAATTTCCGCGCATAAACAGCAATCAGAAATTCTCCAGGGCTTTTCCGGTTTCCAGCCACATTCTGTCCAGCCGCTTGGCCGAGACGGGGACTGCCGTTTTCAGTTCCTGGGCAAAGAGCGAAACCTTGAACTCCTCGATCAGCAGGGCAAATTCCCTGACCAGCTGCCGCTGCCCGGCGGAAAGTCCCTCCTGCTTGAGAAAATGTTTGAGCCTTTCCTGGTGTACGGCAAGCTGGGCAGCCTTTTCCGCATCCTTGGCCGGGTTCAGCATTTTTCGCTCCAGGCGGATGCGCAGGGCCTTCAGATACCGGGGAAGGCGCTGCAGGTCTTTGAGCTCCGCTTCCTGCAGGAAACTTGGGGGCAGCAGCTCCGTCACCTCCTGGCGAAAAAGGATGCAGTCGGCCGGGGTGACCCCGAGCCTGCTCTTTTTGCGGCAGCTCTGCTCGATTGCGGCAATGAAATCAAGCACCGTTCTTCTTTCCCGCAACACCTCGATCACCTGCTCCCTGATCTGCATGGCCGGCCCATGGAGTCCCAGGCTGGTCACTTTTTGCACGATCGCGTCAAATTCCTCCCGGCCGGGGATCAGACCAGTGCGGCAGTTAAATATTTCATCCAGCACAAAGCAAAACAGATCCTCATGAAACTCTTCATGGGAGGCGATGCCCTGATAAAGCGGCCAGTTTGCCCGGGGCAGCACCAGGTCCTTGGGCAGGGCCTTGCATTGTCTGGCAAACTGCAGACAGTAAAGAGTCCGCAAACCCGCCACGGTTTGCGCCCGCCCCTCCTCATGATCGGCAAACAGCCGCAGGGACACACTGCCATCCTCTTCAGCCGCCAGCCCGGGATAGGCGAAACCGGCCAGCTTGCCCTCCCTGTCCTTGATGGTGATGCGCTGCGGCACCCCGGCAAAATCCCAGCCCTGCAGCCCGGCCTTTTCCCAGCGGCCGCGCAAGGCCTCAAGCCGGGGGCTGCTGCCGCCGCCCTGGGCCGGACTTTTTGCCAGCGCGGTAAAGTCGCGGCTGCCGGCCACCGGCTTGCCCGCCCCGTCCACCAGCTGACAACGCATCTTCAGATGCTCCGGCAGTGAGTCCCTGGGCCAGGCCCCCCGGTCAATCTGCAGCCGGAACCGCTGCAAGATCAACTCCTCCAGCTGCTGATAAAGCGACCCCTCATAGGGCCTGAGCTCCCGCAGCAGATCGGCCGCGGTGCGCGGAATGGGAATGAGCTGCCGGCGCAGCGACTTGGGCAGTCCTTTAAGCAGAAAGATAATTTTTTCAAGCAGCAGCCCCGGCACCAGCCACTCCAATTTTTCCGCCTGCACATAGCCGGTCAGATCAGCCGGGATACTTACCGTCACCCCGTCCTGCTCCTCCCCCGGGGTAAAGGAGTAACTAAGCGGCAGGGTCAGCTCGCCGCAGTGGATCTTCTGGGGAAAATCGGCCAGTTCATCCCGCTCCGGCAGCTGCCTGAGGATGTCCTCCCGCCCCATGCGCAGGAAATCATCCCCTTTCATCCTTTTCACCAGGCGGATCAGCCCGGCCCGGTCAAAAATATCGGCAGGCAGCCGCTTGTCATAAAACTCATAGAGCAGCAAATCATCCACCAGGATATCCCGGCGGCGCAGGCGGTCTTCCAAATCCGCCAGGCCGGCGATGAGCTGCTGGTTTTTTTCCAGAAAGTCAAAATGGCCGCCGCACTCCCCTTCCACCAGGGCGGACTGGATAAAAATGCCCCGGGCCTCCTCCGGCTTGATGGGCCCGAAGTTGACCCGCCGGTTGGCCTCGATAACCAGTCCGAAAAGAGTCACCTTGGCCAGGGCCGTGACCTGGCCGGATTTTTTCTCCCAATGGGGGGCGGAATAGCTGTAGCGGCACAGTTCGCCTGCCAGGGGCTCCAGCCACTCGGGTTTAATACCCGCCACGGTGCGGGCATAGAGCCGGGTCGTCTCCACCAGTTCCGCGGCCATGATCCACTGTCCGGCCTTATTGAACTGGCCGGAACCCGGAAAAATCATCATCTCCTTGCCCTGGCCGCCCTGGTAGATATTCTTTTCCTTTTTCAGCCCGATATTGCGCAGGTTGCCGGAGAGTATCGCCTGGTGGATCCGGTCATAGCCCCTGGCATACATCTTTTCCCGGTCCGCCTCCTGCTGGTCCAGGCAGGATGATTTGAGGAAAAGATGATGCTCCCTGCTGTGCCCCGCCGTGGCGAGCTGGGACCAGATCTGTTCGTGGATGTCCCGCCACTCCCGCATGCGCTGATAGGCCAGGAAATTGCTCTTGCAGAACCTGCCCAGAGCGGACCTGCTCCTCTTGCCCCGCACCAGCTCATCATAGAGATCCCACAGCTGGAGATAGGAGAGAAAATCCGAACGTTCGGAGCGGAAGCGCTCATGGGCCGCATCGGCCTCCCGGGCGTTTTCCGCCGGCCGGATGCGGGGGTCCTGAATGCTTAAGGCGGCGGCGATGATCACCACCTCCCGCAGGCAGCCGTTTTCCCGGGAGCTGATAATCATGCGGCTGATGCGGGGATCAAGGGGCAGGCCGGCCATGAGCCAGCCCCGTTCGGTCAGCCTGCGGCTCTTGTCGATGGCGCCAAGCTCGGTCAGCAGCTGATAGCCGTCGTTGATCGCCCGCGGGGCCGGCGGATCGATAAAGGGAAACTTTTTCGGGCTGCCGAGCTTCAGCGCCACCATAAGCAGGATGACCTCGGCCAGGTTGGCGCGAACGATTTCCGGCAGGGTATATGCCGGCCGCCCCAGATACTCTTCTTCGCTGAAAAGCCTGACGCAGATGCCCGGCCCCACCCGGCCACAGCGGCCGGCCCGCTGGTCGCAGCTCGCCCGCGATATGGGGCTGACCGGCAGCTTGGTGGTTTGCGCCCTGACATTGTAGGTGGAGATGCGGGCCAGCCCGGTATCAACCACATAGCGGATGCCGGGCACGGTGACCGAGGTCTCCGCCACATTGGTGCAGACCACGATCTTGCGGGCCGTGCCCTTTCTGAAGATGCGGTTCTGGTCAAGGCCTGACAAGCGGCCGAACAGCGGCATGATCTCGGGTTCCTTCTCCTTGATGCCAAGACGCGGCCCGTCGTTTCTGAAACGCTTGCCCAGCAGTTCAATCGTGTCGCGGATGTCGCGTTCCGTGGGCATGAACACCAGCATGTCCCCGCCCGTCCCGGAACGGCACAGCTCCATCACCGCCTCCACGGCCTGTTCCACATAGCCCAGGTCCTGAACGGCGGACTCTCCCCGCCCATCCTCATCCGCCGCGGCATAACGGATCTCCACCGGATAGGTCCGGCCGCTCACCTCGATAACCGGCGCCCCGTCAAAGGCCTGGGAAAATTTCTCCGTATCAATGGTGGCCGAGGTGATGATGATCTTCAGTTCAGCCCTTTTTTTCAGGATTTTTTTGAGAATCCCTAACAGGAAATCAATATTCAGGCTTCGCTCATGGGCCTCGTCGATTATAATGGTATCATAGGCCCGCAGGTCGGGATCGTGCTGGGTTTCGGCCAGCAGGATGCCGTCGGTCATGAACTTGATACGGGTGGCCGCACCGGTCTGATTACTGAAGCGTATCTTGTACCCGACCAGATAGCTGAGCGGGCCGAGTTCCTCGCGGACCCTTGCGGCAACGGAAGTGGCGGCAAGGCGGCGGGGCTGGGTGCAGCCGATCAGTTTTTTCCCGCCCCGTCCCGCCTCAAGGCACATCTTGGGAATCTGGGTGCTTTTCCCGGACCCGGTGTCACCGGCAATGACCACCACCTGGTGGCGGCGTATTGTCTCGATGATACGCTCTTTTTCAGAAGTTATGGGCAGAACTTCCGGATAAGTTATGGAATTTCTCATGAATTAAGTGATAACTATTTGAAACAAAGTAAGAATTTTGTTTATAATCCAGAATTGATACTATATATATTAAGGAATCTACCAGTCTAGCAGCAAAATTATACGAATATTTTCGCTTCTACAAGGTATATTGTGGTAGCAGCTAATCGCCAATGTCGCACTTCAAAAAAAGAAAAACCCGTTGGCCTTCAATCGCTTTTCGGATCCATCTACCACAAGCGTAATGCAAATAAGTCCCGATATTGAGGATAATGAAGGGGGGAACGAGCATGGCACAGGATATGGAACATATTGAGACCGCGATCGAAGCATGACAGATGATGGTTGTTTCCAGGGGAAAAGAGCTCGGCGAAGAAGCTGAAAAGCCGACCGGCCCTATCGGCCTTGATATCGGCACCAGCCATATCGTCATGTCCCAGAACAAGGGCAAAAACATTTACACGGTGAAACAGCTCAACGCCTTTTTTATCGTTCCCTGCTCCGAATTCACCAACAAGATTCTGGTTGAAAACGACATCCCTTTTCTGGAAAAACACAATCAGTTCTACATCCTGGGATATTCAGCGGAACACTTCGCCAGCATGTTCAACACCAACACCCGGCGAACCATGGAAAAAGGGATGCTGAGCGCCAAGGAGGACGAGAGCATCAATGTCCTGCAGGCCATTATCGACACCGTGATCATCCGGCCCGACAAGACAGGCGAAATCGTCTGTTTCAGCCTCCCCGGCGAGCCGGTGGACGGGCTCAACTCGGTGGTCTACCACGAATCGATCGTGAAAATGTATCTGACCGGCCTGGGCTACCGGCCCATTTGCATCAACGAGGGCTTGGCCACCATCATGGCCGAGCTGGCCAACGACAACTTCACCGGCATCGGCATCAGCATGGGCGGCGGCATGTGCAACATCTGCCTCTCCTACCTCTCCGTGCCGGTCATCAGCTTCAGCATCCAGAAGGGCGGGGATTACATTGATTCCATGGTCGGCGTTTCCCTGGGAGAGCCCGCGTTAAAAATAAAAACCATCAAGGAAAGCTCACTGAACCTCGCCAGGCCGCCCAAGGACCGCATTGGAACCGCTCTGAACATTTACTATGCTGATCTGGTTGCCAGCCTGCTCGACACCCTGGAAAAGGTGATGAAAAAGAGCGACAAGATCCCGAAGATCGCCAAACCGGTGCCCATTGTGCTGAGCGGCGGCACCGTGCTGCCCAAGGGATTTCAGGATCTGTTCGAGAGAAGCCTGGGGAAAGTGAATCTTCCCATTGCTGTTTCCGAGATCCGTATCGCGGGAGACCCGCTGAACACCACAGCCAAGGGCGCCATGGTCATGGCCCTGTCAGAGGCTATTTAGGAACCGTGCCGAAATAACAAGGCCATTTTCTCAATGCATTTCTCTGGCCATGTTATTTTTTTACAACGGCTTAGCGTAGCGGTTGAGCCCATGGCTCTCATGGGGGGCGCAGCCTGTCATTCATTCCCGGGCCGCCTCCAAGCGCTTGCTGCGTTCCGCAAACCGTTCGGCAGAAACCACGGCTATTTCCTGGCTGCCGATCCTGCGGTTCTGATAATAAAACTCCACCACCCAGGCGCCCTGCTGCGGCTCGCCGTCACCGCTGAAACTGTATGACGCCACCTGGCGCCGGCAATAACCGGCGCCGGCTGATTCAGTGGCCGCCACCTTTTTATCCGGGCTCAGCCATTTGATGGTAACCGGGATCTCCTGATTGCCCGGCATGAAATTGAGCGAATACAGCACTCCCATGACGGTTCCTTGCCGGGCCGGCACCCCCGCCTCTCCTGCGGCAAACATGCGGTGCTTCACCAGATTCGCCTCAATTTCACTTAAGCCCGCAAAGGCGGCGTTCAAATCCTTTTCCTCTTTAAACGGTTGCCGGATCGCGCCGGAATGTTCAATCTTGAGTCCCCAGATCTTGACCGCCCGACCCTGTTCCGCGGCCGGCAGGCCGTCAGCCGCAGCTGTTACGGCAACCGCCTCCCCTCCGCCGGCAAGCCTCTGTTCTTCCACGCCCTGTTCCGCAACTTTTTGCAATTCACTGCCATCGGCATTTTTGGCCCTGTCCAGATTCCTGGCGTTACGTATCTCGGCAAGTGACAAGGCAACCTTGTCAAGATTGGCCCGGGTAAGGTCCGCATCGGTGAAAATGGCATCCTTAACCTCCGCTTCAGTCAGGTTGGCATCGGTGAGATTGGCCCAGCGGAAATCGGCCTTGCCCAGATTGGACTGGGTGAGATCAGCCTTGGTCAGGTCGGCATTGGAAAAATCCACATAGCGCAGATCCGCATAGGACAGTTTGGCGCTGGTGAGATTGGCGTTACTCAGATCAAAACGGGTAAAGCGAATATCATCCAGCAGGGCGGAACTCATGTTCCGCACGTTCATGCTGAAACTGCTGGAAAGATTGATTCCGGTAAGATTGGCGCCTTTGAGATCGGCATTGGTCAGGTCGGCACTGGTCAGATCACTGTGGGTGAGATCGGCATTGCTCAGATAGGCATTCTGCAGGTTCGTCTCATGCAGCAGGGCCTCCTGCAGTGAGGCATCGGTCAGATTGGCCTGGCTGAGATTGGCCTGGCTCAGGTCTGCCTTGCCCAGGTTGGCGCCTGTCAGGTTGGCCCTGACCAGGCTTGCCCCAGCAATGAGGCTTGCCCCCTGCAGATTGGCGCCGGTGAGATTGGCATCATCCAGCACCGCTTTTGCAAGTTTTGCTTCCACCAGGCTGGCATTGGTCATATTCGCCTCTGCCAGCAAGGCCCCGGTCAGATCACATCTGTCCAGCACCGCGCTGGTGAGATTGGTCTGGCGCAGTTCGGTGCGCAGCAGTCTGGCGTCGGCCAGCTGGGTCTGATGCAGATTGGCCCGGGAAAGACGTGCCTTGTCCAGCACCGCGCCCTGCAGCATGGCCGTGCTCAGATCAGCTTCGCTCAGGTTGGCCAGGGTAAGATCGGCCCCCCGCAGATCACAGCCGTACAGTTTCCCGCCGGTTATATCCGCCCCCACCAGCTGTACCCCGGCCAGTTTCGCCTTGGTTAAATCAGCCCCCTTGAGGCTGGTGTCGGACAGATTGGCGCCCTGCAGATCAGTGGTGGTCAGATTGCTCAGGTCCAGCCGCGCCTTGCGGAAATTGGTCTCCCGCACCCTGGTCCTGGTCAGGTCGGCGCCGGTAAAATCAGCCCCCGAGGCATCGGCTTTACTGCAATCCGCCTCAACCAGGATGGCCCCGGACAGATTGGCCTCCTCCAGCACGGCGCTGCCCAGATTGGCCCTGGAAAGATGGGCGTTGGTCAGATCAGCCCTGCCCAGATTGGCCGCGGTCAGATCCGCCTTGTCCATGGCCGCCTCAACCAGCACGGCTTCCTTCAGCTTGCTCTCACTCAGGTCGGCATACTGCAGGTTTGCCCCTTTGAGATTGGCCCGCCGCAGATCGGCCCTGAACAGATCGGCCTTGCTGAGGTCGGCCTTCTCAAGATTGGCGTCCCGCAGGTCAACATCCCGCAGGTCCATGGCGGCCAGACTGATACCGCTGAGATCCTTGCCCCGCAGATCCCTGGATGACTCAAGGATGCGGGCAACCTCAACCAGCCGGATATATTCGGGGGACTGGACCGGCAGCTTGCTTAAAGGCAGCGGCCGGTAATCAAGCTCGGGCGGCAGGGCGGTGGCAAACAGGGCGGGCATGCGGTCATTGAAATAAACGAGAGCGGCAGCGGACAGCAGCAGAGAAAAAATGGTCAGAACTATTTTCCGGGCCCGGGATCTGCGTTGCAGGAACTGCCATGGCGGGCGGCCCGGAGCGGAAACGGCACGGGCTGCGGAACCCTTTTGGGCGGCCTCTTTTTTGACCAGCGCCGGCAGGATGACCGTTGTTTGGGTTTTGCACTGCGGACAGGCCGACGTCCTGCCCACATAGCGGCCGGGCAGTTTCCTGGTAAAACCGCACTGCCGGCAGGCAAACAGGGCGGGCAGATCTCCGTCCCCCGCCTGTCCGGGAATCCTGACCAGCGAACGGCATTTCGGGCAGCGGACATCCCGGTCCCGGGGGGCGGGACTGATTTCCTTGGCAAATCCACAGGTGCAGCGAACGATCATGGCGGCACGACATCCCCGGATTTCATCATTTTCATGCTGGCGGCAGCGGTAAAAATTACCAGCCGCAGCGATTTTTTACGGCAACAGCGGATTAATGGTATTGCCCCTGATCAATATTTTTTTTTATCGGCCGGCGGCGGTCCGGACTCCAAAGAAATCTTTCAATAACTTTCATTTGAAGTCCGACAAGTTCCCCAGTAAACTCTTCATCTGAAGGCACAGGCGGTTTTATTTTAGCACGGAACATTTACAGAAGACGAACACAAAAAAATAATAAGCGCTGGCCCGTAAACTTCTCTAAAATAGGAAATCTCACAAAAAACATGGCTGGTCATGATCCGCACGCCAAAAAAAATCAGCACACCGCTGATGCCGGCGCCCCTGAGAAAAACGAACAGCAGATCTTAAAACAACAGGCCATCAAATATAAGGCCTTTCAGCACACCTTTTCCAAAAGTGACATCAACGGCGGGATACCGGAAAAGAAAATTCTGAAGGGGCTGCGGGAAAGCAAGCATCTCGAAGAGAGCTACTACAAGTATCTCAAGGAGCTGGAAAAGAACCCCAATACAAAGGTTGTCTTCCCGTGGGAAAATCCGGTAAAGAGAATGGCCTTTCTCTTCACCTACTGGATGCCCCGCCTGCTCAAATGGACCGCGATCTGTCTTGCCCTGCTCTTTTTCATCAATTTTGCGCCCGGCCCCACCCAGCATATCATTGAATTCCTGGCAGCCAGAACAATCTATGACACCGCGCCCATCCAGCGGCTGCCCGAAAGTCTGGCAACCTATGCCCATTCCGCCAAAATCGTCGATACCGGCGGCACCCTGATCAAGTCCTACGGTCAGCGCAACATGGCCAAAGAGATTCCCCTCCAGGTCAAGCTCGCCCTGCTGGCCTGTGAAGACCACAACTTCATGCCCCACGCAAAAAATCCGTGGTATATCAACATGTTTTTTATCCACGCCGGGGTCAGCTGGCCCAACCTCGCCGGGGCGGTCAAGGACACCCTGTTCGGTCATTCCCGGGGAGCCAGCACCATTGTCATGCAGAACGCCAAAAAACTTCTCGGCAACTCGGACCGCACCATCACCAATAAACTGGAAGAAATCATCATTTCCTACATGATGGTTGCCGAATTCGGCAAGGAAGCCAACCTGGATTTTTATATCAATACGGTGCCGGTGGGCAGCAACATGTACGGTTTCAGCGTGGCGGCCCAGAACTATTTCAAAAAGGAGCTGCCGGAACTCAACCTGCAGCAGCTGGTGGCCATCACCTCATTTATTCCCAATCATAACCGCCAGCTGGCCCTTTACCAGATCGTCAAGGGCAAGGATTTTGCCGGCCTGGACAAGGAACAGCTTCGCCACGCCAGGGAGGCGATCAACAAAATCAATCTTGCCCTGGCCCATCTGCGGGATCTCGAGGAAATCACCCCCCGGCAATACGCGCAGTGGCGGCTCAGCGATGAGGAATCGATCCGGTCCATCGGCTTCAGGGATTACCGCTCTCCCCTGTATGGCGCTGAGGAATGGGCCTCCTGGAATGTTATCCGGGAGGTCTGTTCCCGCAATTATACCATCAATGACCAGACCGTTACCGGCGACCAGCTCATGCTTGATGTGCGCGGCGATGTGGTGGTGGAGACCGCCGTGGATCTTTCCCTGGTGGAAAAAAGCAAGGAAAGCGTGGCAAACTTTCTCAACAGCCCCGAGTACCGCAAGATTCTGCAGGACAGAAACAGGAATCTCTGGCAAAAGGACCAGCAGCACTATCTGGGCCGAAACATGGCCCCCCCTTATGGGGGTTTTAACGGCTACATGGAAGATCTTTACAAAAATATCAACGCCGGCGTCATTATCATCAACCAGCAGGGTGAGATCGTTTCCTATGTGGGCGGCAAGGAGTTCATCACGGGCGGCAGCAACACCGTGTCCACCGATGACGGGGGAGAACCGGTCATCATCGACCTGATGAACAAACAGGCCACCATCACCCCCTCCTCGACCATTAAACCGGTCATCGCCTATTTTGCCATGACCACCAGCAATGCGACCCTGCAGACCCTGCTCGCCGACAAACCGCTGGAATACAAATATGTGGAAAGCGAGGGCAAACAGGTCTGGCTGCCGCGCAACTGGTATAACTATGACGGGGAAGGCCAGGGCGCCAACCATTTTCTGGGCCGCCAGTATTCTCTGCTGGAGGCCCAGGTGCTGTCGGTCAATACCATTTTCGCCAGGCTTTATTCCAACAAACAGATCAGCGATTCGCTGCTGCTCGCCTTTGAGCGCATCGGCCTGCGTTACAACCGGGAGGACGCCCGTTTCTGGCCGTTCGGCATCGGCGCCTCCGATATCCCGGTGCAGCAGTGGCTGGGAGTGTACAACGCCTTTCTTGACGGCTCCTACCGGGAACCCTTCTTTGTCAAACGCATTCTTATTGACGGCAAGGTCATCTATGAGGGGCGCCGGGACAGGGCCAAAGAAACCTTTGCCCTGTTTGACTCGAAAAAAGAGCGAGAGGAAGAAATGCAGGCCCTGTACGAGGTCTGCAACCGGGGCACCGGGGCCACCATGAAATCGGAATTCAAATACCACCGCAACCTGGTATCCGGCAAGACGGGCACGGCGCCCAAGGGCCGCTCCGCCCTGTTTGTCAGCCACTTCAATCCTTACCGCGACAGGCCTGCCCATCCGGACAAAACCATGACCATGATCGTTTCCGTGACCTTGACCAGCGGCGGCACAAACAGCGTGGGATTCTCCAGCGACGGGCCGACAAAAATCGGCGGACGGATCTATAACTATCTTTTCCGGAAGGAGCTGCAGGAAATGATGGACGCGGAAATAGAGGCGGCCAAACGCAATGACCCCAACTTCCGCAACAACCACATCTACTGGGCCAACGTCGACCGGTACATGAAACGGCTGCTCGAGGAAAAGGCCGGCAATGCTTATATCCATGAGAGCATCATCGGCGTTGACTCCTATCAGGAGGCGCTCCAGCAGATCCTAAACAGCAGCAACCAGATCTATACCGGCAAGGATGATCTCTTCGAAGAGCTGCTGCGCTATTACATCAACCAGGAAAAAATTGTCAAAATAAACTGATGGCAATTGACAATGCAGCCGGGAAAATGGTTAATTGTTAACCAGAATTATTAACAACGTGTCCGCCAACAGCCGCAATCCATTCTCTTTCTTTCCGAAGCTTTGCCGCGACTTGCACAAAAACAGGAAGGAAACCGCGGAAATTCCATGGCAGGACGGCGTTTGCCCATTACTACACAAAGGACTGACTCATGAAAATAGGACGCAATGATCCCTGCCCCTGCGGCAGCGGACAGAAGTATAAAAAATGCTGCCAGGGCAAGGTTGCCTTTAAACCGGTGGCGGGCCAGACCGCCCCGCAGGTGACCCTGAAAAGCGAGATCGAAAAGCTGCAGGAAGTTGCGGAAAAAAAGGAAAAACTGGTGAAACCACTGGGCGTTTTCGTCCTGTTCTCCACCGGGGAGGGAGATGCCTGGCTGCTTGAAATCACCGACATGGATGCCGTGCAGGTGGCGGACAAGGGCAGCAGAATCGCGGTGGAGCTCACCGAGAACCCGGAAACCATTGAGATCAACTGGACCCATCATTTCTCCATCAGGAAAAAACAGTTTGTCACCGCAGCCTATGCCGATGGACAGGAAACCGTATGGCCTGACTACCCGGCCCACTCGATCTTTTCCGCCATCAAGCGTATCCGCAAAAAATTCCCCAAAGATCTGCTGAGCAGTATCCACTTAAACGAAGAAGATGTCTCGGTCGGACAGGCCTGAGCTGGCAGTTCAGCAGGGATAACCGGTGGGCAAACAGCCGGGGTCCGGCGGAATTCTGCGTTTTTTACCCATGATCGGCATGATGGCGGCAATTCTTGTTGCCGCCAGCCTGCCGGGAAGATTACTGCCCTTTCTCCGCTATCATAACCTTGACAAGATCTGCCACGCCCTGGCCTATGCCGCCCTGGCCGCCAGTTGCCTGTTCGCCTTCCAGCCCCTGGCCAAAAAACATCCCGTTCTCGCCAGTCTGCTGGTGATAGGTATTTGCCTCGGTTACGGTTTTGCGGAAGAGGCCTATCAATCCCTTATTCCACGCCGGGTGACGGACAGCAGGGACATCATGGCTGATCTGCTGGGAGCAACCATGGTTGTTGCCGTCCGGCAGTTAAGCCGTTGTAAAAAATAACACGGTCAGGGAAATGCGCCAAAACGGCACTCTTTTCAGTACCCCCTTGAAGGGGTATAAGGAGCCGTAACGAAATTGAAAAAAATGGCCATGCTATTTCGTCACGGCTCCTTATACCTGCTGCGAAAAAGACCGGGCTGAAGCCCCCGCAGCCATTGGGCCGGCCCCTTTTCCCCTGTTTGTCCCGGCATGCGGCCCTTCCCTCCCAAATCCCAAAAGGCAGTAATGTTTTCGTAGCCAATACCGGCAAAAGGAGTTAATTTAGCTGCGGCGGCTAAGCATATGAGGGTGCTTTGCGGCATGAACCTGATATTTTTGAGATCACTTAATGACAGCCACGCAGGATACGGAAAACTCTGAGCTGACAAATGCCCTGCTGGCCGTCAATGCTGCCTCCGAACTGGCCGGAACCCTGCTCGCCGCGGTCGGGGACGGCATCAGCATCCAGGATAAAAACTTCATTATTCTCTATCAGAACCGGGCTCATATCAGCATGATGGGCAACCACGCAGGCGAGTTGTGTTACCAGGCCTACGAAAAAAAGGACGCCGTCTGCCCCGGCTGCCCCATGGCCCGCTCTTTTGTCGACGGGAAAATCCACACCTCGGAACGGGAAGTCGCCCAGGGCGACTTGCTGCGCTACTTTGAAATCACCGCCTCACCGCTGCAGGATAAGGCCGGCAATATCAGCGCAGGTATCGAGATCGTCCGGGAGATCACCGTCCGCAAGGAGGCGGAGAAAAAACTCTGCCAGCAGGAAAAACGTTACCGGGAACTTTTCTCCCACATGAAAAGCGGGGTCATCGTCTGCCGGGCAGGCACCTGCGGGGATGATTTCCTGCTGGTTGACCTCAATGAGGGGGCAGAAAGGTATGAAAAGGTCAAAAAAGAGGAGGTCATCGGCCGCAGTGTGCGGGTGCTCTTTCCCTCCCTGGCTCCTTCCGGCCTTTTTTCCGTCATGCACCGCGTCTGTGAAACCGGCATTGCCCAGCACCAACCGGCCGCCTTCTTTGCCGACCACCACGCCTCCCGCTGGAAACAGTATTATGTCTACAAACTTGACACCGATGAGATTGTGGTCATTTACGACGACCTGACCAAGGAGAAAGAGGCCGAGGAAGAGAAAAAAAAGCTGGCCCTGCAGATACAGCACGTGCAGAAACTCGAGAGTCTCGGGGTGCTGGCCGGGGGTATTGCCCACGACTTCAATAATCTGCTCATGGCCATCATGGGCAATGCCGACCTTGCCCTGCTCGCCTTGCCTGACTCTTCACCGGTGCGCGGCAATATCCTGGGGATCATGAAGGCAAGCAACCGGGCCGCCGATCTGTGCAAACAGATGCTTGCTTACGCGGGCAAGGGCCAGTTCAAGCCTAACCGGATTGACCTCAATGAGCTGATCAGGGACATGGACCATCTGCTGCAGATCTCCGTCTCGAAAAAAATCAGGCTCAGCTATCATTTCGCCGAAAAACTGCCGGCTATTCACGCGGATGAAAGCCAACTGGGGCAGGTCTTGATCAATCTGCTCATTAACGCCTCCGAGGCCATCGGCGGCATGACCGGCGACATCACCATTGCCACCGGCTCCGCCCGGTATGACCGGGATTTTCTTGACCGCAACTCCCTGCCGGAGCATCCCTCTCCCGGTCTCTACACCTTCCTTGCCATAACCGACACCGGCTGCGGCATGGATGAGGAAACAAAGGCAAAACTTTTCGATCCCTTTTTCACCACAAAATTTCCCGGCCGCGGCCTGGGCATGTCCGCGGTGATGGGCATTGTCCGAGGGCATTGGGGATTTATCACCATCCAAAGCGAACCGGGTCGGGGAACGACCATCAAGGTCTATTTCCCGGCCGTGCCCGAGGGTAAAAAAAGGCCGAGGAAAATCATTCAAAACAGACTGGGATAATTTACTTTTTTGCCATGATCCGCAGATTTCTGCCCATGACCATTGTCATGATCATCATATTTCTTCTTTCCAATACCCCAGGCAAGGACCTGCCCTCGGCCATCAACGGGCTGGACAAGCTGTTGCACGCCATCGCCTACGGCACCCTGGCCGCCAGCTGCCTCTACGGCCTCCATCCGGCGGCCAGGGACAAGGGATCCCTGCTGACAGGCATGGCGGTGATTTTTTTCTGTTTTTTTTACGGACTGACGGATGAGTTCCATCAATCCTTCATTCCCGGCCGCTCACCAAGCGGGCTGGACATTGCCGCGGACACAAGCGGTGCGGCCCTGACTGTGCTGCTCTGGCACTGGTGGCGGACAAGGCGGCGGTTCAGCGGGCGTGGAAAAACCATGGGCCTCGGCTGACGCTCTTCCCCGTTTTTCCGGATCAAATTCGGTAAACTGCTCAAGATAAAGGCTTGCCAGACAAGCGCACTGCGGGGGGAAAAGAAAATACTGCAGGATGGCCAGCGGCGGGACGATCGCCGCCGCCATATAGATAATGACCACCGGCACCACGGAAATAAGCAGCAGAAAGACCAGGTGCATGAAAAATCCCTTTTCGCCGACCTTGCCTTTACTGGACCGCATGGCCGCGCCCATGGACAGCCCCTGATGCGCCATGAGAGGCAGCACATAAAGCCACCAGACGGTCATGAGAATGCCAGGCGCCAGCACCAGAAAATAGCCCAGCAGGATCAGCAGCATCATGAAAAAAACCGAAAAAAGCTCGCCAAAACGTTTCATGCCGGCAAAGAGGTCGTTAAACTCACACCGTTTTCCCGTCTCCAGCCAGCGGATCATGGCCAGCAGATAGCCACCCATGAGCGGGCCGACCAGCAGGCCCAGAGAAAGCGATATAAGCAACTGGACGAGACAGCCGCCGATAAAGAGGACGACAAACTCTTCCTGCATCATTTCGAGCATATTCTTTAAGTGGGCCTGGAAATTCATGGGGGGTTCCTTGAGATTTTTCTGGACAACTGCCTGAGGCTGTCATATATTTAAGCATATACTTAAACGCCTTGCGGACAGCAGCAATCCGCTCTGCTTAGCGCCTGGCTCTCGGCGACAAAATAGGCGGCAGCGCAGCTGCTTTTGCCAAGACCGCCCACCAAAACCTTATTTTTATTATGACACGGAAACTGAATTTCACAATATTGAAGGAGAAAAAACATGCCACTTTATGATTTCCGTTGCCAGCAGTGCAACAAAGCCTTTGAAGCCCTGTTGACCTCCAGCTCGGCGTCAGCCCTGGATGAGGTCAGATGCCCCAAGTGCGGCAGCAGCAAGGTGGTGAAAACCATCTCGGCGTCCAGTTACCGCCTGGCCTCAAGCAGTTCCACCCCCATCGGCAAGCCCCTGGGCGGTTGCGTCTCCAGGGGAGGTTTTTCCTGAGCATAATGATGGCGGCCGGTCAGGCCGTTAGTTAAGAGTGAGGAGTAAGGAGTGAGGAGTGAAAACCTTCTTTTGCCTTTTCTCCTCACTCCTCACTCCTCACTCCTTACTCCTCACTGCTTTTCAAAAATCAATCCTGAAACTGTACACCCCTTCTTCCAGATGACTCTGCACCTTGAAGCCGGATTTATTGAAAATCGTCTGCATCCTCTTGTTTTCCCCCAGCACCTCCGCGGTAAACCCTGAAATACCGCTCCGTTTGGCAATGGTGATCAGATGGCGGAAAAGTGCTGAGCCGATCCCCCGGTTCTGCCACTCATCGCGGACGATAAAGGCCGCCTCGGCCCGGTTGGTCCGCTCGTCAAGATAATAACGTCCCACAGCGATCATCTCTTCCCCATGGGCGGCCGGCAGGGTGGCGACAATGGCCACATCCTTGCGGTGATCGATATACACGAAGTTCTTGATCTGGGTATGGCCGAACCGGCTGCTTTTGCTCATGAAACGGTAATAGAGGGTCTCCTGGGACAGGGCGTAGAGCAGATCCCGCATGCTCTGCTCATCGGTGGGATGGATCGGCCGGAAGGTGATCAGGGTGCCGTCGTCAAGCAGCATGGAAGTCTTCATCTCGTCCGAGGCGACCACCATCTTGTCGCCGAAAGAGGCGAAATCCTGGCGGATATACCTGGCCGCTATGGCCTCGTTGAGCAGCTGCTCCCGGAAATCCGGATGGGCGATGCTGATGAGCGCCAGGGTCCTTTCCTCGATATTCTTGCCGTGCAGATAGGCGATGCCGAATTCGGTGACCACGTAGTGCACCTCGCCCCTGGTGGTGACTACCCCGGCCCCCCGGCTCAGCTGGCAGACAATCCGGGATTTCCCCGCCTTCTCATCCGTGGCGGGAAGAACAATGATGGCCTTGCCGTTCTTGGAACGGGCCGCACCCCGGTTGAAGTCAACCTGGCCGCCGATGCCGGAATAAAATTTTTCCCCCTCGGAGTCGGCGCAGACCTGGCCGGTCAGGTCAATTTCCAGGGCCATGTTGATGGAAACCATCTTGCGCTGGCAGCTGATGATATAACTGTCATTGACATATTCCGTCGGTTTGAATGAAAAAAGAGGGTTCTGGTTAACCAGATCATAGAGTTTCTTGGTGCCCATGCAGAAACTGGTGACGATCTTGCCCTGGTCCATGGTTTTTCTGGACCCGGTCACCGCCCCGGATTCGATGAGTTCGATGGTGGCATCGGTGATCATCTCCGTATGGATGCCCAGATCCTTCTTGTCGGTGAGGTAGTGCATGCAGGCCGCCGGGATGCGGCCGATACCAGGCACCCGGCCCAGTCCGAACTGGACGGTTGAGCCGTCCTCCACCAGGGAGGCGACGTGCTTGGCAATCTTCTCCGACGCCTCGTGCATGGGCTTTGACACCCGCTCGATCAGCGGAATATCGGCCGGCACCAGGATGTCCAGGTCAAAGATGTCAAGCAGGGAATCGCCGAAGGTCCAGGGCATCTGTTTGTTCACCTGGGCAATGACCAGGGAACCGTTTTCCGCCGCACTCTTGACGATGTCCACGGAAATGCCCAGGCTCACCTTGCCCAGGATATCGGGCTCACTCACCTGAATCAGCACCACGTCCAGAGGCAGCTGGCCGGCCTTGAACAGCAGCGGAATATCGGAGAGCAGCATGGGGGTGTAACTGCCCAGCCCCTCCTGAATCAGGCCGCGCACATTCTGGCCGATAAAAAAACTGTTCACGGTAAAACTGTCGGCCAGCTTGGGACTGGCGTACGGGGCATCGCCCTTGGTCAGCAGATGCACGATCTCCACATCCGCCAGCTCCCCGGCCCGTTTGGTCAGAGCATCCACCAGCAGCTGGGGCTCGCCGCAGCCGGTGCCGATGAAAACCCGGTGCCCGTTTTTGACATGGGACAGGGCCTTCCTGGGGGTGGAGACCATGTCCTCATATTTTTCCTGCCAATGCGGATCGAACTCAACTCTTACTGGCTGCTTCATATATTCAACCTCGATTTAACAATGGGCTACGCAACTAAAAAACCATCCGGCCTGCAAGAAATGCTAGGCCGAAAGAGGCCGCAGGGTCATGCGGGCATCGGCGACCACCGCCGCCCCCCCGATTTCTCCGACAATAAAGGGATTGATATCCAGTTCCTGAATCTCGGGAAAATCAGTGGTCAGCTGGCTGATGCGCTGCAGCCCGTTGGCAATGGCCTCCAGATCAACCCCCTTCTGTCCCCTTTTTCCCTTGAGAATTTCATAGGAACGGGTGGTAAGCAGCATCTGCACCGCCTCTTCCGAGGTGATGGGCGCCAGATGAAAGGTGACATCCTTCATGACCTCGACAAAGATGCCGCCCAGACCGAACATCAGCATGGGGCCGAACTGGGGATCGCGGCTCATGCCGATGATGACCTCCAGGCCGGTGTCCACCATCTTCTCCACATAAACGCCCTCGATGCGGGCATCCGGCGCCTTTTCCCTGATGCGGAGCATCATCAGATCATAGGCATCCCGCACCTTGCCGGCTGAGGCGAGGTTAAGCTGCACCCCGCCCAGGTCGGTCTTGTGCACGATATCCGGGGAGACAATCTTCATGGCGGCCGGAAAGCCCACCCTTTTGGCGATCTCGATGGCCTCATCGGAACTGGAGGCGAGTTTGCCTTCAGGGATGCGGAAGCCGTAGGCATCGAGAATACTCTTGGCCTTCACCTCGCCGAGATGGAGACGGCCGGTGCGCTGGTGGCGGGTGATGATGCGCTCCGCCCGCCGCCGGTTCACCGGAAACCGGGTCACCACCCTGGGCGGCCGCTGCTTCCAGGAGGCATACTCATACATGGCCTTAAGCGCCTCCACGGCCCGCTCGGGGGAATCATATTCCGGCAGGCCCGCCTCGCCCAGCTCGGCCCGGCCGGGCATGACGCCCTTGCCGCCCATGAAGGAGGCCAGCACCGGCTTCTGGCGATTCAATTTGGAGGCGATGGCCCGGGCCGTTTCCGCCGGCCGGGTCATGGCCTGGGGAGTGAGGATGACGATAATGGCGTCAACCTCATCATCATTTAAGGCCGCCTCAATGGCCGCCACATAACGCTCGGGATCGGCATCGCCCAGCACGTCGATGGGATTGCCGGTGCTGGCGGCGGTGGGCAGCTTCAACCGCAGGGTGTCGGCGATGGCGCGGTTCAAGCTGGTTACCTCAAGCCCGGCCTTTTCCACGGCATCGGCCACCATGGTGCCTGGACCGCCGGCATTGGTGATGATCAGCACCCGCTTGCCCTTGGGCAGGGGCTGCATGGAAAAGGCGGTGACAAAATCAAACAGCTCCTGGAAGGTATCGGCCCGGATCACGCCGGACCGCTTAAAGGCGGCGCCATAGGCCGTATCCACCCCGGCCAGCACGCCGGTATGGGAGGCGGCGGCCTTGAGACCCGCAACCGTGGTGCCGGATTTCAAAATGACCACCGGCTTGAAGGAGGAGGCCTCCTCCGCCGCCTTGACGAAATTATCCCCTGAACTGATATCTTCGAGATAACCGGCGATTACCTTGGTCTGGTCGTCGTGGGCCAGGGTGCGCAGCAGATCCACCTCGGAGAGATCCGCCTTGTTGCCGATGCTGATCACCTTGGAGAGTCCCATGCGCCGCGCCGCCGCCTGGTCGAGAATGGCGGTGCAGAGCGCCCCTGACTGGGAAATCACCGCCACTCCGCCGCTTTCGGGCATCAGCCCGGCGAAAGAGGCGTTGAGCTTGCTTTCGGTATTGATGAGCCCCAGACAGTTGGGACCCAGCATGCGCACGTTGCGGCTCTTGCACAGGGAGGCGATTTTTTTCTCCAGGGCCGCGCCCTCTTCCCCGGTTTCCTTGAAGCCCGCGGAAATGACGATGATGGCGCCGCAGCCGGCATCGAGGGAATCCCGCACGGCGTTTTCCACCAGGTTACGGGGCACGACAATGACGCTGAGCTCCACCCCTTTGCCGTACTGCTGCAGCGTAGGGTAGCATTTAAGGCCAAGAACCTCGTCGGCCGCGGGATTGACTGGCACAATCGGCCCGCCAAAACCGCCACTCAGCAAATTTGCCAGGATATCGTGGCCGACCTTTCCCGGGGTCCGGGAGGCACCGATAACCGCCACACTTTTCGGAGAGAGCAAGGAATCTAACATGGGCAATCCACCAATGGCTTAAAGAGCATCGCTCCGGACTTGGCCGGGCAACACTCAGGTTAAAAAAACACAGTCCATTTTTTTAATGGCCGCAAGCCTGCATTTTTTCCAATTCCTACCTGAACCGTTGCAATAAACAGCGTAGTCATTCTGAAAACCGAAACAGCAGAAGGAGCCGTACAGGAACCGCTCAGAATGGTACAGGTTATTGCGTAACGGCTCCTAAATAAAATTGTCAAACTGCCGGGTGTGAACTATATATTGCAACTGCTCAGGTTGTTTAGACTATTAGGTTATAGTCTTTTAGCAAAACCGCTGGGGATAACGGCTGCAAAACGTGTTTCATCTGGTATTTTCCCTTTGCTGACAGTCTAAACACCTGCAGGCTATCCACCTTGGTTAGTCCTCTATACTTACCATTAAAATGGTCAAAAGACCATGGAAATAGTTTTTATAACTGCGAGAATTTGTTAAATAAATTAAAGAAACACTGAGAGCTTGTCCGAAAATAATCGGCAGACATCCCGCGCCATTGTCCCGGACCACCGGTCTTGGCCGCCCAAAGCCCCTGTCAGACAAAAAAAAGGCCGGGGCCACATCCTGCCATGCAAAAAAATGATACGGTAAAACGATGGTAAAAAAAGAGCATAACGGCGACGGCCAGACTGCAGGCACCACCGACCTGCAGACCCTGTTCATGGAGGCGGTGCAGTTGCACCAGAGCAAGCAACTGGCCCAGGCCGAGGAAAGGTATCTCCTCATCCTCCAGGCCCTGCCCGGTAACGGCAAGGTGTTGGGCAACCTGGGTATCCTCTACCGGGACCAGCAGCGTTACCCGGAGGCTGAGCAGTGCTATAGCCAGGCCCTGGAGCGCGACCCGGACGACCCCCTGCTGCACCTCAATCTGGGGGCGGTGCAAGAGGCCAGGGGTGAGCTGGGCCGGGCCGCCTCCTGCTTCCGCCGGGCTCTCGAACTCCAGCCGGCCAACGCCAAGGCCTTGAACAACCTGGGCAAGGTGCTCTGCCTGCAGGGGCTGCTGGCCGAGGCCGAGGCCGCCGTTCAGAGAGCCCTGCGGCTTGAACCCCGCTACCCCATGGCCTTAAACAACCTCGGCGTCATTTACAGCAAGCAGGGAAAAAACGAGGCGGCCATCGGCTGCCTGAAAAAATCCCTGGCCCTGCAGCCGGGGGATGTCAACACCCTGTACAACCTGGCCGGGGTCTACAACACGGCGGAGAAAAACGAGGAGGCAGCCCTGTGCCTGCGGCAGGTTGTTGAACTTGATCCCAACCACGCCGCAGCCCGGCACATGCTGGCCGCCTGCTCCGGCGCCACCACGGAAAGCGCGCCCCCGCAGTATGTGGAACACACCTTTGATCTGTATGCGGCAAGCTTTGACGCCCATCTGGAGGGCAAACTGCAGTACACCGTGCCCGCCGCCCTGGGCGCTTTGCTGCAGGAAATCTCCGGCGGCCAGCGTTTTGCCAGGGCCATTGACCTCGGCTGCGGCACCGGGTTATCCGGCCGGCCGTTTCGGGACCTGGCCGCAAGCCTCATCGGCATTGACCTGTCCGCCAACATGCTGGCCAGGGCCAAGGAAAAAAACATCTATGACCGGCTCATCCGCCAGGACATCACCGCCTTCCTGGAGGGCTGCCCGGAGCAATTCGACCTCTTCATTGCCACCGATGTCTTTATCTACGTGGGCAAACTTGACAGGATCTTCGTAGCCGTCAGCCGCTCTGCCGCACCGGGCGCCTTTTTCGTCTTTTCCATCGAACGGGCGGATGACGAGGATGATTACCGGCTGCGCTGTTCCGGCCGCTACGCCCAGTCCCCCGGCTCTATCAACCGGCTGGCCGCGGCAAATGACTTTACCGTGGCGGCCTGCCGCGACCACGGCATCCGCCGGGAAAAACAGCAGTGGATTGCCGGCAACCTCTTTATCCTGAAAAAAAATGGGCCGCCCCCCGCCGCGCCCTAATCCGCCCCAGCGCCTCACCATCAGTGGCCGCTTCCTCCCTATGGGAGTCAACCCGGCGATTCCGCTCCATCCATACCGCATTTTTACCCCTCCCCGGCGGCTCCCCGGCCTTGCCGGCATCCGGTATATTCACCTAAAATATGACAGGAAAAATGGCTGTCATTTCAAAGCTGAATCTCTTTGTGCAAAGGCATTCAAGATATTATCCGCTCAATATAATAAACAGGATTTTTTTCATTAAGTCTTTGCAAAGCGACCACTTTGTGATACAAAAATCATAACATCATGCCTGGGAAATAATCCCCAGGTTTGGGCGGCAATTGCCCTTATGATTTTTTACATCCCGGCCCGGCCCCTTGTGCCCGAATGTTCCTCTACCTGGATGACTTTTCCAGCACGGTAAATAAAAAGTTGGCACGCTTCATTTGCAAGCAGTCCTTTACCAGATCCATTTATTGCCCCGCACCCCCCTCGCCCCTGCCCTATAAGAATTTTATTAAATACTTCCATATCAGCCGGCTAGCATTTTCCGCCCTGGCGAAATACAGCGCCGGAAAAAGGCTATTTCATTTTTGCTTATCCCCACGAGCCCCCGTAATCACCTTAAAAGTTTTATTGGGGGGAAGGGACGCAGCAGTTACCCGTGTACCGTTTTTATCCGTGCCGTCATTGCGGCATGTTTCAAGCCTGAATGCTTGCGGTTTCGCGGCCTGCGACTCGGCAGCTCAACCAGCGCCGAGCCCCCAGGCTTCTTCATCATCCGGGTGCCAGCCGCCGGAAAAATGGTTGGCGCAAAGGAAAAAAAACAAAAAGGAGGATCAGAGGAAATGAAAAAGAAAAAATTAGCATTGACGGCAATCACCCTGCTGGGCATTGCAGTCACCTTCGGTTCAGGCATCAGCGATGCAGTCGAGGAGGGCGATGCCAGCAGCGCCTGCATCAACTGCCATACCGACCTGGAGGAGATGGACAGCTATGGGGCAGCCGCGGCCAGCGGCGGCGCCGCAATTGCCGGTTGAGGTGTCTCCGCCCCTCAGGTGAGGGGCCGCGACAATTATGGCGTTGCCAAGGATTTCGTTGAATCGGTTCATGGTGAAATAGGCTGTATCGCCTGCCATCACGGCAGCAATGTCGATGATATGGAAAAGGCCCATACCGGAGTGATCAAAGATCCCTCCGAGGAAGATGGCGGCGGAGTGTGCAAGGAATGCCACGAGGAGATCACCGCCACCTTTAAAGACGCCATGCATTACAAATTGAACGGCATTCTTGATATTGTCGGCACCATCACCGCACCACATAAAATGGGGGACACCCTGCTGCCCGAGGCATGGAAACTTGACTGTGCCGACTGCCATGCCACCTGCGGCGGCTGTCATGTGGCCTGGCCCGAGGTAGCCAAGGGCGGCTTGCTGGATCGCCATCGCTTCAAAAAAACACCGCCCATGGAGAAGACCTGCTACGGTTGCCACGGTTCCCGTTTCGCCGGAGAATACATGGGCCTTCTCGGCCCCACCGCCGATGTGCATTATGAAAAGGCCCAGATGGTCTGTGCCGATTGCCATACGGCAAATCAGCTGCATAACACCCAGCCCGCCGGGGTCAATCGCTATTATGCCACGGAAACGACGCGATGCGAACAATGCCATCCGGACACCAAGTCCGGCAGCTCAAAAATCGCCATGCACAATGCCCATCCCGAAGGGACCCTTGCCTGCGCGGTATGCCACGCCAATGAATACTTCAACTGCACCAACTGCCACGTATCACTGGATATCAACGAACCCGGGAAAATCAAGGTTATCTTTCCCTCTGACCCGCTGGTCACCTTTAAGATCGGCAAAAACATAGATATCTCTCCGCAAAATCCCTACAAATATAATCTTGTCCGCCATACGCCCATGAAAAAGGATTCCCTGGCCTCCCTGCGCTACTTCCAGAAAGTGCTGAAAGGAGCGCCCGGCCCGGAAGACCTGGTAGCCAATTATGACGCCCTGCCCACCTGGAATTCCGCTTCGGTCCACAGCATCCAGCGCAAAACCAGGCAGAATCAATCCTGCAACGCCTGCCACGGCCATCCGGAACTCTTCCTGACCCAGACTGATCTCGTCCCCGGAGATCCGGCAGCCAACAAAAAAATCATTGTGGACACGATACCTGCCGCGCTCAAGAAATAATTGTTTTTTGACGGCAGAGTCAGGGCAGCAATAACCAATGAGAGTTCATAAGGGAACATAAGGAGTATTTTCATGAAAAAGAACCTGTTGCAATCAGTTATTTTCGTGCTGCTGCTTGCCCTGGGAGGAATCATCCTTCCGGCGGCAGCAACAGCCGCCAATGACCCGCTGGTATCCACCGAATGGCTGGCCAAAAATCTGCGGGCCAAGGATCTGGTGATTATCGATGTCAGAAGCGAATCCAACTATGGTGTCGGCCACCTCCCCGGCTCGGTCAATATGGAGTACAGCGGCTGGCAACCGCATAACGAAGCCAGGTCATGCCAGCTGATGCCGCCCCCCGAGGTTTTTAGCAAATTGATGCGCGACCTGGGGGTGAACGAGTCAAGCCATGTGATAATCTATGACCATGGGAATTCGATAAGCGACGCCAGCAAAGGGGGAACCGCCCTGTGGGTTTTGCGGACCATGGGCCACCAGCATGTCTCTTATCTGGACGGGGGATTCACCAAATGGACCTTTGAAGGCCGAGAAATCGACAACGCCAAACCAACACCCACCGCCGGCAATTTCACGGCAAAACTGGACCAGGCCAAGGTCGCGAGTCTGGATGATGTAAAAAATAAACTCAATGACAAAAACACCCTCTTTGTGGATGCACGTTCCCCGGAGCAGCATTTTGGCGTGGAAAAAAGGAGTGACGTTAAACGGTTCGGCCACATCCCCCGCTCCGTCTGTCTCCCTGCCGACTATCTCACCAATGCGGGCGCCAACCGCGCGCCGGCCACCATCAAGAGCCGTGAGCAACTGGAACAGATCATCAAAGGCGCCGGCCTGCCAACGGATAAAAACAGGGAGTTCATCGTTTATTGCAATTCCTGCCAGTTTGCCGGCCTGGGTTATCTCGTTCTCCATGAAATTCTCGGCTATAAAAATGTCAAGGTCTATGACGGATCAATGCTCGAATACGCCGCCATGGAGGAATTGCCACTGGTCAAATTTGCATGGGGTCATGTGACCCGGTGAAACAACAGCAAGAATAGGGAGAATGATGATGAATAATATAAAGAAGTTGCATTTGTTTCTCGCGGCCGCCCTCATGAGCCTGTTTGCCCTGCCGGGCCTCAGCCTGGCTGAAGGGCCCCTGGTAAGTGTGGACTGGCTCGCCAAAAATCTGCAGAAAAAGGATTTGGTGCTGCTGGATGTGGGCGCCTTTACCCATTATGAAAACAGCCATATCCCCGGCGCGGTAAAGGCCTTCGGCCCCTGGCAGACCATGAACGACAAGTTTATCGGTTTCATGATGCCGGAAACGGAAGTCCTGACCCGGATGCTGCGTGATTTCGGAGTTAACAATGACTCTTTCGTTGTCGTCTACGATGAGGGGGTAACGGTGAAGGATACGGCCAAAAGCGCCCGGGCGCTCTGGACTCTGCATGCCCTGGGCCATGACAAAGTAGCCATTCTGGATGGTGGATTTGCCGCCTGGGATGTGTCGCAAAATCCGGTTACCACTGCGGTGACGATATCCGAACCCGGCAATTTCAAGGCGGATTTCAAGGCGGCCAAGGTGGCTACCCTGGCCGAGGTGAAAAGCAAAATCGGCTCCGCCCAGGTTGTCTTTGTTGATACCAGGATTCCGGAAGAACATTTCGGCCATGAGAAGGTCAGCCATATCAAAAGATTCGGCCATCTGCCCGGAGCAAGGCTCTGGCCGGATAAATACATGACCAATGCCGGCGTTGACTTTGCCCCTTCCTATCTCAAGGATGCCGGGGAACTGAAACAGATGGCAATGGGTGTCGGCATCCCGGCGGATAAAAATGTTGAGATTATCACCTACAGCAACCAGGGCAAATCAGCGGCCATGGGTTATTTTGTGCTGCACGATATTCTCGGCTACAAAAACGTCAAAATTTTTGACGGATCCCTGCTGGAATATGCGCCGGAAAAAGACCTGCCCATGGAGACAAACAGCTGGGGATACAAAACAATGTAGTCCGGCAGCCTGATACGAGGTAAGAAAAACGGGAGGAAATCTGCCAGGGTTTCCTCCTGCTTTTTTTTAAGCTGACCGCGAGCGCAGCTTTGCCGGAAATGCCGGACTGCCGGGCACGGATGAAAAATAGGGCTTGCAGGAAACAACCGCCCCTTACTATTATGAATAACAGATCCCCACCGTCTCGATTTTCCCGCGGTGCATCACTCATCCACCCGTTTTTCCCATCAACCCATCAACCGGCCTGCCGCAACAGCACAAAAACAGCAGACAGACAGCAAGGTGTTGACATGAAGACATATTTTGCCCCGGCAGAACGGTGTACCGACAAGGAGTTGCAGGAGGAGATCAGGCTTGTCAGCTGTAATCCCGTTATCGATGGGCTGATGAAATCCCTTTCCGGCCTGATTGCCGTACTCGACGAACACCGGCAGGTGCTCGCCGTCAATGACACCACGCTGAAGCTGCTGGGCTATGCGGATGCCAATGAGGTGCTGGGCCTGCGGCCGGGAGAGATGCTGCGCTGCGTCCATGCCCATGAGGAGCCGGAGGGCTGCGGCACCACCAAATCCTGTCTGACCTGCGGGGCGGCCATCGCCATTGTCGCCGGTCTGGAAAAAAATACGCCCCAGGAGCGGCTATGTGCCGCCACGGTGATAAAGGACGGCGAAGAGATCGAGATCTGCTTCCAGGTCCGCTCCTACCCCATCACCTACCAGAACCACCGGTTTCTCCTGCTTTTCATGCAGGACATCACCAACCAGCAGGCCTGGGCCTCGCTGGAACGGGTCTTTTTCCATGACATCAACAACATCCTGACCGGTTTAGTTTGCACGGCCGACCTGCTCAGCCAGGAGGCGGGAGAGCATAACCGGGTGAAAACATTACAGCAGCTGCTCCTGCGGCTCAAAAAGGAAATAGACATCCAGCGGGTCCTCTCCCGGACCAAGAAAGAGTGCTACCAGATGGTTCTCCATCCGCTACCAATCCTTGAGATCATGCAGGAACTGGGCGATTTCTTCGCAAGCCACCCGGCGGCCCTGGGCAAATCGCTCATTCTTCCCGCGGCCATTCCCCCGGTCAGCATCACCACCGATTTTTCACTGCTGCTGCGGGTGCTGACCAATATGGTGACCAACGCCTTTGAGGCAACCGATTGGGACGGCGAGGTGAAAATCGGCATCAGCCAGGAGGGGAACAACATCGCCTTTACGGTCTGGAACGCCCAGGCCATCCCTGAGGATATCCGCCTGCGCATCTTCCAGAGGCATTTCACCACCAAACCCGGACCTGGCCGAGGCATCGGGACCTTTTCCATGAAACTGTTCGGGGAGGATTTCCTCAAGGGGAAAATCGATTTCACCTCATCGGCTGAAGAGGGGACCATTTTCCGCTTCACCCTGCCGCTGGCCTCGGCGTAAAATGCTTTACAGTTTCCAACCAAGCAAGAAGGACTCGTAAAAACTGAAAATTAACCACAGAGAGCACAGAGCTCACAGAGATAACTAATTGTAATTAATTTTTTTTCTTTGTGATCTCTGCGTGCTCCGTGGTGAAAACAGACTTTTTACGAATTCATCAATCAAGACCACTAATTAAGATATCATGCCGGAATATATCATCATCTGCCTTGTCGCCGTGTCCGTGTCCGGCCTCACCTTCTTTTCCGGCTTCGGCCTGGGCACCCTGCTCATGCCGGTTTTCGCCGTCTTCTTTCCGATGAAGATCGCCATTGCCGCCACCGCCGCCATCCATCTGGCCAACAACATCTTCAAGGTGCTGCTGGCGGGCCGGCACGCCAACCTGAAAATCGTCCTGCTCTTTGCCCTGCCGGGCGCGGCGGCCGCCATATTCGGGGCCATGCTGCTCAACTGGTTCACCGCCCTGCCGCCCCTAGCCGGCTACGTGCTCTGGGGCCGCGCCCATGTCATCACCGTGGAAAAATCGATCATCGCCGCCCTGATCATGGTCTTTGCCGCCATCGAGCTGACCCCCTCTTTTAAAAACCTCGCCTTTGATCTCAAGCTCATCCCGCTGGGCGGCCTGCTGTCCGGTTTTTTCGGCGGCCTGTCCGGCCACCAGGGGGCATTGCGCACCGCCTTTCTGCTACGCGCCGGGCTGGACAAAAACGCCCTGATCGGCACCATGGTGATCTCCGCCGTGGTGGTTGACCTCTCCAGGCTGGTCATCTACGGGACCACCTTCTTCCGCCAGGATTTGCCTGGGTTGCGGGAACAGGGGTTGACCGGCCTGATTGCCGCGGGCTCCCTGGCCGCCTTTATCGGCTCCTTTGCCGGGGCGCGCCTGCTGAAAAAGATCACCCTGGCCGGTCTGCAGAAAATCATCGCCGGTCTGCTCTTTCTGCTGGCCCTTGCCTTGGGCTGCGGCATGGTCTAGCGCGGATCCGGATAGGGGCCGGGCCTCCCCGCCTTGCGGGGGGGGAAGCGGACAGGCCATTTTCCTGCAAGTTACTTTCCTCCTTTTCCTCAGCAAGCAATTGTGCTAAAGTCATGGGATTTTCTTTCCGGCAAACAAAAGCGGGCGCCGCTTAATGGCGGCTGATATCTTTTCTGTTTCCCCCAGGTTTTTTGGGCGCATTATCCCGTGCCTGGCAAGGTTTTTTTTATGATGTCCCCTGATACCATTCTCATCGTTGATAATGATCCGGCCCTGCCGGAACTTTTAAGCCGGCTGCAACCTGACGGCTCACTGGTGCTGTTTGCTGCCTCCTCCGGCCGGGAGGCCCTGCATATCCTGGAACAGCAGCCGGTGGATGTGCTGGTCGCGAACCTGGCCCTGCCGGATATGGGCGGCCTGGAACTCATTGCCAGGGCCAAGGAGATCCAGCCTTACTTCATGCAGTCCATCGTGCTCACCGCAGACAGCAGCCTGGAAACCGCCATAGAGGCCCTGCGGGTCGGGGCTGTCGATTACCTGGAGAAACCCCTCAGCCCGGAAACCCTGTGGGGCCGGATTCAGGCGATTCTGCGGAGGATGAGGGAGATCAAAGTCTCCTCCCGCGAGATCCAGGAGGAAGCCCGCAAAAATATATTGATCATGGATACCATCCAGGCCGGGGTGCTGCTCATTGATGTTGCCAGCCATACCATCATGGACGCAAATCCTGCGGCTTGCCTGATGATCGGGGCAACCAAACAGGAGATCTGCGGCAAGGTCTGCAACCGCTTTATCTGCCCTGCGGAAAAAGGCCAGTGCCCCATCACCGACCTGGGTCAGCAGGTGGACAATTCGGAACGGCTGCTGCTCACCTGCAGGGGGGAACACCTGCCTATCCTCAAGACTGTAGTACCGCTTTATATGGGCGGGAAAAAGTACCTGCTGGAAAGCTTCATGGATATCAGTGACCGCAAGAGGGTTGAAGAGGAGCTTTCCGAAAGCCGGGCGACCTTCCATGCCATTATTGAAAAGAGTCTTGACGGCATCATCATTGTCGATACCGAGGGTGATGTGCAGTTTCTCAACCAAGCCGCGGCCGATCTTTTCAACTTATCCCGGAAGGAGCTGCTGGGCACGCAACTCAGCTTTCCCATGAGTTCCGTAGAAGCCACCGAGATAAATTTTGTCCATCCCGGCCGGGGTGAGCGCATTGCCGAAATTCGCATGGCGGAAACCCGCTGGAAAGGGAAAAAGGCCTATGTGGCCACCCTGCGGGACATTACCGGCCGCAAGAAGATGGAGGAGTCAATCCGCCATCTGGCCGACCATGACGCCCTGACGGGGCTGCCCAACCGCAATCTCTTTGAAGACCGCCTGCGGCAGAGCATCCGCCGGGCCCGCCGCCATGATTACAGCTTTGCCCTGCTCTATATGGATCTTGACGATTTCAAGCCGATTAACGACAATCTCGGCCACCGGGCCGGTGACTTGGTCCTGCAGGAGGTGGCCAGGAGATTGCGGCAGTCAATCCGGGAACCGGATACCGTCGCCAGGGTGGGAGGCGATGAGTTCGTCATCATCCTGGACCGCATTCACCAGGCGGAGAATGCCGCCCAGGTTGCCGGCAAGATCATTGAACTCCTCACCCGGCAGCCCTATCATCTGCCGGAAAAGAACTTTCTTCTGGGGGCAAGCATCGGCATCAGCCTCTATCCCGAGCATGGGAAAGACATGCAAAGCCTCATGCGCTGTGCCGACATCGCCATGTATACGGTCAAGGAAAAGGGCAAAAACTCTTTCGCCTTTTACGACGGCCGCCAGGAAGAGCCCGCCGCCGAGTCAACGTAGTGGGAATCGCAGCAGATATCATCATCATTGTCATCGCCGCCCTCTTCGGCGCCCTGATTGCCCAGCGGCTCAGGCAGCCGCTGATCCTGGGCTACATCCTGGCGGGCATCGCCATCGGCCCTTACACCGCCGGGGTGACGGTTCAAGACATCCATCAGATCGAACTGCTGGCGGAAATCGGCGTGGCCCTGCTGCTTTTCGCCCTGGGCCTGGAATTTTCCCACAACGAGCTCAAACCGGTGCGCAAAGTCGCCCTGATCGGCACCCCCATCCAGATCCTGCTGACCATGGGCCTGGGCTTTGGCCTGGGGAGATTCTTCGGCTGGCCCCCCGGCGAATCCCTGTGGTTCGGGGCCCTCATCTCCCTGTCCAGCACCATGGTCCTGCTGAAAACCCTGATGAACCAGGGCTGGATGGGAACCCTCTCCAGCCGGGTGATGATCGGCATGCTGATCGTGCAGGACCTGGCCGTGGTGCCGCTGATGATCATCCTGCCGCAGCTGAGCGATCCCGCCGCCGGCCTGCACATGCTGGGGCTGGCCGCCCTGAAGTCCGCCCTGTTCCTCCTGCTGATGTTCTACCTGGGCACCAGGCTGCTGCCGCGGGTTCTGGCCTATATCGCCGGCTGGAATTCCAGGGAGCTGTTCATCCTGACCATCACGGCCATTGGTCTGGGCATCGGCTATGCCACCTTTCTCTTCGGCCTGTCCTTTGCCTTTGGCGCCTTTGTGGCCGGCATGGTGCTCAGCGAATCCGATTACGGCCACCAGGCCCTGAGCGACATCATCCCCCTGCGGGACATCTTCGGCCTGCTCTTTTTCACCTCGGTGGGCATGCTGCTCGACATCGACTTTCTCCTGGCCCACTGGGGCACGGTGCTGTTCATGGTGCTGCTGGTGTCACTGGGCAAGGGCGTGATCTTTGCCGGCATCACCCGGCTGTTCGGCTACAGCAACGTGGTGCCCATCGCCGTGGCCTTCGGCCTTTTCCAGGTGGGCGAATTTTCCTTTGTCCTGGCCAGGGTCGGCCTGGAAACCAACTCCATCGGCAAAGACATGTACTCCTTCGTGCTGGCCACCGCGGTGATCAGCATGGTGGCCACCCCCTTTGTCTCCGGCCTCACCACGCCCCTGTACAAACTGAAAAAACGGCTTTTCCGGCATGAAGCCCTGCAGACCGCCAACATCCCCGAGCAAGGGCTCAAGGAGCATGTGATCATTGCCGGCGGCGGCCGGGTCGGCCAGCATATCGCCCATATCCTCAAGCAGATCGATGTGCCCTTTGTCCTCATCGAACTGAACCACCAGCGCAAGGAGGAATGCAAGGCCGCCGGCCTGCCGGTGATTTTCGGGGATGTGAGCCAGCCGGTGGTGCTTGAGGCGGCCGCGGTGAGCCGCGCCAGGCTGCTGCTCATCACCATTCCCTCCATCCTCACCACCCAGGCCATTGTCAAGCTGGTTCATCAGCACCAGCCGGGCCTGCATGTGGTGGCCCGGGCCGAGGGGCAGGAACAGATGAAAACCCTCTATGATACCGGGGTCTACATGGTGGTGCTGCCGGAACTGGAGGCAGGCCTGGAGATCGCCCGCCAGGCCCTGATGCACCTGCAGGTGCCGGTGACCCTGATCCAGGGCTACACCGACACGGTGCGGCGGCAACTGTATGCGCCGATCTACAATTCCCATTACGACTACCATCTGCTCAGCCAGCTGGACAAGGCCAAAGACCTGCTGGAGATCTCCTGGCTGACCATCCCGGCGGACAGCCCCCTGCTCGGCCGCACCATCAAGGAGACGGCCATCCGCACCCGCACCGGGGCCTCCCTGGTGGCGGTCATCCATGACGGGCAATTCTCACCCAACCCGACCATTGATTACCGCTTTGCCGAAAATGATATGGTGGCCGTCATCGGCAATGGGGAGCAGCGGGAAGCCTTTAAGACGCTGGCCGAGGGGTGAGATGGCAAAAAATCGCCTGAGTCGCTTGAAGTTTATATAAAAGTCCTTTGCCTGTCTTGCTGTGCAGGCAGGGCCGTAGGAACGGGCCATGCCCGCGACCTCCGTGGCATTGCGGCGATCTCTATCGCGGGCAAGGCCCGCTCCTTCTATGAGCCTGCAGCTGTCAAGCACTATTTTGTTTCGCCTCAGTATATGTAAACCGTTGGGTTGCGGAGCGGAGAGACCTTCAAATATCTCGAAGCGCAGCAACCCGTACCGCTGCAGTTTAAGTTGGCATGGCAATAACCTCCATTGCGGACGCTAAAACATCGGATCGATGAAGCACGAAACATCCCATAATTCAACAACTTCGGTTGGCGGTTTCCGCTGGCGTGGGCGCTCTCGCCTCAAC
>Ga0172380_10001840_pt1 | contig 35567 bp, 28 predicted proteins | sample Leawe162metaG_FD_119747 | JGI IMG/M metagenome (GOLD analysis project Ga0172380, IMG submission 119747) | Leachate microbial communities from a municipal landfill in Southern Ontario, Canada - Leachate well 162 metaG | ecosystem: Engineered > Solid waste > Landfill > Unclassified | place...
AGCCGAGAAGATTGTTTTGTCCGAGCAGGGTTTTCAGCAGCGCCGCAGCATCGTGCTGGTTTCTCTGTTGATTTCATTGGCGCTGCTGATATTTCTTGCCACTGTGCTGATTCGACAGGTGCTACAGCAACTGGGAGGCGATCCGAAAGAAGTTGCGCAAGTCATCGATACGCTGGCCGCCGGCGATTTCTCATCGCGACCGCACCAGATCGCAGTATCGGGAAGCCTGCTGGCAAACGCCCATAGAATGCAGTCGAAATTGCGGGAAATGATCACGGATATCAAGGGCCAAGCCGGCCAACTGGGCGAAATGGCCCATCGACTGGCGAGTTCGGCTCAGCAGATAACCGGGAATGTGAACCATGAATCGGACGCTGTCAGCAGTATGGCCGCAGCAATCGAAGAAATCAGTGTCTCGACAACCCACATCGCTGATCAGGGCAGCGTTGCCAAACGTATTGCGAGTGATTCGCGCAACGATACCGAGCAAGGCGCCAACGTAGTAACCAAGACCGTTGAGGGTCTGATAGCGACCGCGCAGGAAATTGAACGTGCCGCGGGTGAGGTGTCGCGTTTGGGTGAGGATGCATCGCGCATCAGCGGCCTGGTCGACGTCATCAAGGACATCGCCGACCAGACCAATCTGCTTGCCCTGAATGCCGCCATTGAGGCAGCAAGAGCCGGCGAGTCCGGGCGGGGGTTTGCCGTGGTGGCTGACGAAGTACGCAAACTGGCGGAGCGCACGGCCAAGGTAACCCAGGAAATCAATCAGATGTCGGCCAATATTGGCGAGGTAGCCAATCATGCACTGAGCGGGATGGATAGTGTTGTCAAAACAACCCGACAAGGCGTCGGCGATGCCGAAACTGCCCAGGCATCCATCGCCACGATTCAGGCAAACTTCGTCAATGTCGCTCAAGCGATTGATGACATATCCGCAGCTCTGACCGAACATACGACCGCAGCGAATGACCTGGCAAGAAATACCGAGCGCGTATCGCAAATGTCCAGCGAGAATTCAAGTGCGGCGCAGGGTTTATTGCAGCTTGCGAATGACCTTGAGGTAAAGGCTGAGCAAATGCGAAATGGGGTAGATGCGTTCAAGGTATAGCAAGAGTCACTCTGCGCGTGCGGCAGGCCCAGCCTGATCTTCGTGCCCTGGGACGAGAACCTGGAGAACGACCATGGCCATTGGCTTTGATCGGCTGTTCTCCATAATCTGCCTGGTGACCGGTGTTTCGTAGCTTGGTTTCATTAGAGGGGGTTGAAGAGCCTTGAGCGTACTTTTTCCGTCACACCGGTCGTCGGTAACCAGACCGTCAACGCGCTGCACTGCGAACTGGTCCTTCTTTTTCGTGACGTTAACGCTACCGATGTTCTCGCATCTCTGCCAAGAATCGGGTGACGCCGTGAGGTGTTACGAGGCGTCCGCCAACAGCAAACGCTGAATCAGTGCACCGTGCACTTTCTGCAGTGACTACAACTGCGCGACCATTGACTCCAGCAATTCCGGCTGCTGCAAAATGAGGCAGCCCTTGTCCAGGCCGATCACGCCGGATTTCTCCCAGCCTTTGAAATGCTTGTTGACGCTCTCGCGGGCGATGCCGACGAGGTTGGCCATTTCCTGCTGCGACATCTTGAGATCGATCCTGACTTCGCCGTTCTTGCCGGCCTGGCCGAAGATGCGTGACAACGCCACCACGCGTTTGGCCAGACGTGCTTCGGCGTCGAGGAACAGCACGTCTTCGAGAAAAGTATCCATCAGACGCAGGCGTGCGGTGAGTGTCTTGATCAGGCGTATCGATACCCCGGGATATTTTTCGAGCAGTTCGAGAAACCGGGCCTTGCCAAGCACCAGGAAGGCGCTCGGTACAAGGGCCGTGACCGTGCCGGTGCGCGGCTTGTCGTCGAACAGCGACATGTCGCCGAAGAAATCGCCCTCAACCAGCACGTCGAATATGATTTCCTTGCCTTCGCGCGACAAGGTGCTGATCTTGACGCCGCCGGACATCAGGAAATAAATATCGCTGCCCGGGTCGCCGCGATTGAAGACGACTTCCTTCGCCTCCACGCGCTTGCGGCTGCCGGAACTCAGGATGCTCGCCAGCGCTTCACGCGCGAGCCCGTTCAGCAGAATGCAGCGCGACAACAGTTCGAGATCGACAAACTCAACTTTTTTCTGCATGGATACAGCTCCCCACGGTGACCTCGCCCAATCAATTACTTCTTGTGCGCACGCGGATGCGCTGCATCGTAGACTTTGGCAAGGTGCTGGAAATCCAGGTGAGTATAGACCTGTGTGGTGGCGATGCTGGCATGCCCGAGCATTTCCTGCACCGCGCGCAGGTCGCCGGAGGACTGCAGTAGATGTGTGGCGAAGGAGTGACGCAGCATGTGCGGATTCACCTTGAGCCCGAGGGACTGCTGCCGGGCCAGCCGCGCCAGGCGCAGTTCCACCATGCGCGGCGAGATGCGCGTGCCGCGACGACTTACGAAGAGGGCGGTTTCCGATTCTGTTGCCATGGCGCTGCGTCGCGCCAGCCAGACCTGCAACGCCGACAACGCTTTGTCACCGACCGGCACGCAACGGGTCTTGTTGCGTTTGCCGGTGACCGTCACTTCCCCGGCAGCGAGATCGAGCCCTGCGCCGATGTCGAGTGACACGAGTTCGGCCAGGCGCAGTCCGGAGGAATAAAAAAGTTCGAACATGGCGTGGTCGCGGCAGGTTAGAAGATCCTCCGGCTGAGGCATCCCATCCAGCAATGCTCCGGCCTGATCGACCGACAGCGACTTGGGCAGGTCGCGGCGGCGCTTGGGTGGCCGCACGCCATGGCAGGGGTTGACCGGCAGCAGTCCGTCGCGGCCGAGCCAGCGGTAAAAGCTGCGCCAGGCCGAGAGGGTGCGCGCAATCGAGCGCGGTGCGCGGCCGCGGCTGTGCAATTGCATGGCGTAGCGGCGAATGTCCTGGGCAGACAAGGTATCAAGCGCCGATCCGGAATTTGCCGAACTGAGTTGCTGCAACATCGCCAGGTCGCGCCGATAGGCGGCCAGGGTGTGCGGACTGGCGCGTCGCTCATGCGCCTGGGCGGCCAGGAAGGCGTCGATGCTTGCTTGAGCCGTGCTATCTTTCATGTGACTCTTGCAAAATAAGCGGTCAGGTCAGGGTTCGTCGCAGCGCTGCAGCGACGATGCTTCCCAGACGGGAGAGGAACAAGGTGCCCATCTCGGGATAGAAACGGTGCTGCTCTTCGCTGCCCAGTGCGAGCAGGCCGATGGCTTCGTTGTCGCGCCGCAACGGCACCAGCGCCAGCGAGCGCACGCCGCTGCTGAGCCAGGAGAGGGCCTCGAGGCCGCTGCTCGGGCCGCAATAAGGGTGCTTGAGACTGCTGGCGAGGGCCTTGGTGGTGTCGTCGGCCGGCGAGAATTCGGCTTGCGCCGCCCGCTCTTCGGTCTGTTCGATGCCCCACAGGCGCAGCGCCACATGCGGTACTTCGAAGGCGCCGCCAAGATGTGAATACAGTTCGCGCATCACCGCACTGAAATCGCCGGCTGCGATCAATGCCTCGGTCATTCGGTGAATTTTTTCCGAAATCGCGTCGTTCTCCTCGCCGAAGCGGATCAGTTCGGCGAGCTTGGCTTCGAGCTGCTTGTTGCGGTCGCGCAGCACACCCAGTTGCCGCTCGGTGATCGAGATGGCGCGTCCGCCATGCGGGTCTGGAATATGCACTTGCGCCAGCAGGTCGGCGTACTGGTCGAAGAATTCAGGGTGGCTTTTGAGATAAGCGGCAACCTCATTAGCATCCAAAGCAGCTTTCATGTCGTTCCTTCTGAATCTATGGTAAATCGATTTCGCCGGAAAACACCGTCACGGCCGGCCCGGTCATGATGACCGGGGCATGTTCGTCGGCCCAGGCGATGCGCAGCTCGCCGCCACGCATCGTCACACGCACCGGGCTGTCGAGCAGCCCACGCCGGATGCCCGCGACCACCGCGGCACAGGCGCCGCTGCCGCAAGCCAGCGTTTCACCGGTACCGCGCTCGAAGACGCGCAAGCGGATCGCATGGCGGTCGACAATCTGCATGAAGCCGGCATTGACGCGTCGGGGAAAGCGCGGATGGTTTTCGATGAGAGGACCAGTGGCCTCTACCGGAGCCGTGTTTACATCCTCAACCACTTGCACGGCATGCGGGTTGCCCATCGAAACAACGCTGATCGACGCGCTTTGATCGCCCACCTGCAACGGTTGTAGGACAGCATCGGTATCGCTGATGAAGGGAATCTCGGCGGCAAGAAAACGCGGCACACCCATGTCGACACTGACCTCGCCGTTCGCCTCGAGGCGCGGCGCGATGATACCGGAGCGGGTCGCCACGCGGATCTCGCGCTTGTCACTGAGTTTCTGCTCATGGACGAAGCGCACAAAGCAGCGTGCACCATTGCCGCATTGTTCCACCTCGCCGCCGTCGGCATTGAAAATTCGGTAACCGAAATCGACCCCGGGCTCGCTGGATTTTTCCACCACCAGGATCTGGTCGCAGCCGACGCCGAAATGGCGGTCGGCGAGGAAGCGTGCCTGCCCGGGCTGCAGGTCCAGCTTCTGGCGCACGGCATCAATGACCACGAAGTCATTGCCGAGGCCGTGCATCTTGGTGAAACGTATCCTCATGCCTGTCTGTATGCGTGAATGAAATAGGGATAAGCGGAGCGATCCGGATGGAATATCACTGACGGGGAATACTACCGGAGCCCCATGCCGCGTGCAACGCGGGGAAAGGCTATCAACTGCGGGAAAAGGGGCTTATTTCAATCGCCGATGATCTTGACCAGGGCGCGCTTCTTGCGACGGCCGTCGAACTCGCCGTAGAACACCTGCTCCCAGGGGCCGAAGTCAAGCTGTCCCTGGGTGATCGCAATCACCACTTCGCGCCCCATGATCTGTCGCTTCATGTGAGCATCGGCATTGTCCTCGCCGGTGTCGTTGTGCCGGTAGGAAGCCACCGGTTCGTGCGGGGCCAGCTTCTCGAGCCATTGCGCATAATCCCGGTGCAGCCCCGGTTCGTCATCGTTGATGAAGACGCTGGCTGTGATGTGCATGGCATTAACCAGCACCAGTCCTTCGCGTATCCCGCTCTCGGCGAGGCATTCGCGCACCTGCCGGGTTATGTTGACGAAGCCGACGCGCGAGGTGATGTCGAACCAGAGTTCTTTACGATAATTTTTCATAGTGCCTGCCTGATCAGGATTGCCATGGTGACACCGCGCATCATGCAATAGCGTCGGGTTGAGTTCAAGAGCTGGGTTCAAGGGAAGTGGCGGACGGGGAAACATCGTAAAATGCGCGCACAGCTTTCACGCCCGAACCGACCATGCCCTCTTCCAAGCAGCGCCTTCAGATTGACGATCCGAGTCTGGTCGCGGTGTTGCGCGACATTTTCGAGGAGCGAGTGGTGTTCAACAAGACACTCGGCATGAAGGTCATTTCCCTGGACCCCAAGGGACCCATGGTGCGTTTCGACATGCGTCCCGACCTGGTCGGCAACTACATGCGCAGCATGCTTCACGGCGGCGTGATTTCGGCGGTGCTCGACGTCTCCTGCGGCATAGGCGCGATGCTGAGCCTGATCGAGAAGCACATCGCCCAGGGCGAGCCCCTGGAAGCCCATGTCGCTCGCTTCAGCCGACTGAGCACCATCGATCTGCGCGTCGATTTTCTGCGGCCCGGACTCGGGCAATGGTTCGTCGCCAAGGCTGAAATCCTGCGTTCCGGCAACCGGGTTGCGGTCGTGCGATCCGAACTGCGCAATGACAGCGAGGAACTCATCGCGGCCGCGGTGGCCACTTATACCGTCAGTTGAGTCCGTTGCCTCTGCGCTGCCGACCCTTGCAGGTCGTTCAATGCACGCTGACCGGAATGTTGTGGTGCTGCGCCTGGAAATAGAGGGAGGCGACCATGTTGATGGCGGCGCGGGTCGCTTCGTCCAGTTCGATTTCCTCGAGTTCTACGCTCAGGCTGCCATCGGAATGCACCGAGATCGTGAATTCCATTTCTGCGGCACTGCCGCTCGGAATCAGGGTTTCCAGGGCAACCAGGCTGCTGACATAGGCCAGCGAACTGACATCGCGGGTATCGATGCCGGCAACGGCTTCCTGGGCATCGGCAAGCAAACGCGCAAAACTGTTCATGGAAACCTCCGTGAGACAGGTGGGCAATCGCGGTTTCAGCTCATGTACAACTTTAATGGCAGCCGGCGGCAGCCAGCATTTTCTCGGTACGCTTGTGGCGTGCCTGCTCTACGGTCAGGCCGATGAGTGATTCGGGAGGCAGGGGAACATCCCAATGTTGCTGGAAGAGATCGAGGACTTCGCCGGTATCGAGTTGGGCGCGGTAAAGTTTTTCCTGATATACGGGCGCATTCGGCATGGCAACCAATTCGACGAACTTGATGATCATTTGAGATTTCCTCCGTCGCAGAGCCTTGACTCGGTTTACGACATGATAGCGGTGGGCTTGAAAGAGATTAAACACAGAACTGAGGGTGAATTCCAGCTCAATTTTCACGATTGCTGTCACGATTGATTCAGTAGGGCACCTTGATCGCCTCGCAGAGGAACTTCATCAAAGGTACGGCCGAGGCGAAGCGCGTTCCGGCGAGTTTGACCAGTCCCGGCCCGGTGGCTTCGGCGAAAGACAGTGGTGCAAGGCCGATAAAGTCCTTGCGTTTGAGATCCTCAAGTGCCATGTGGTTTCCGGCGTAGCCGCGCGGCGGGCGGGTCAGGCTGGCACCTGCGAGTTGCCAGTGCGCGGCGAATTTCTTGTCATCGCGGGTCGTCAGCCAACGCTCCGGCTTTGTCGCGATCAGTGCACGTATGCGATCCAGCGCAATCGCCTCGGGATGCCAGCAGCCCGCGCCAAAAAAACACTCGTCCGTCGCCACATGAACATAGAACCCCGGTGCATGCACATCTTATCCCCCCTAGTTTTCGACACATACTTACCGTTGCCTGCCTAACTTTTTACACGAAAAACCGGCCATGCTAAAAAAATTTAGCCATTTTGTAATTGCTATTACTCCTAATAAACCATACAATGCATTTAAAAGTATGTCTCAAATGAGGCTTAAATGACGTTCTCCATCGTTCGTGGAAAGGTATTCAGCGACAACACAGGTGCATCGATTGAGATGCCTGTGTTGATGTCGGCAGACGGGCCAGTGCGTCCGCTGATCGACTACATTTTGACGATGCGCAACAGCCTTAGCTGGCAAGAAAAGTTCGTGCGCGCAAACAAGCTATTTCTGGAATATTTGGAGCAGAACGCGGTACAGGGCGAAGAAGAATGGCGGCTGTTCCGCAACTTCAGCAACGCGCTTCGAAGTGGCACAATCGACCCCGAAACACAGGAAGACCCGAGCGGCCTGTACTGGACCGGGATCGCAGTACGCGATGCCAATTTCATGGTCAAGCTGTTGTCGGATTTTTTTGATTGGCTTTCAGACCCCGAAAGAAGTCCGCGCGCAGCAAAATTCAACCCGGATTACGCCGGGAACCAATACGCCCAACGGATCGATGAAAAGGCCTACCAATACTTGCGCAGCAAGGCGTTCCTGGGCCATGCATGGTCCCCACAATCGAAGCGCAAGGCCAGGCTCACTCAAGGTGAGCGACCACCCAAAGTATTTCAAAAGCGCCCGCCGATGTTTCCAGAGGATCGTTTCGAAGAGCTGTTGTTCAAGGGCTTTAAGGTTGCCGGCCGACCCGACTATCGGGGCATGCTGATAACGCTGATGTTGTTTGGGGGGGGCCTCCGTGTCTGTGAGCCCTTCCATTTGTATATGGCCGACGTTCATCCGCATTGGGACGATCCGACGCAGGCATTCGTGGCCGTTCATCACCCGAGCTTTGGCTTTGCCCCGAACGATTGGACGAATCGTTCAGGACAGCGTGGCTCACGGATGGAATACCTGTCCCAGGAATTTGGCTTGGTGCCGCGTCACCTTATTCGTGGCAAGTTGCACGCCGGATGGAAGCATCCCGCGCTCGATGAGAAGTGGTTCATGCAAGTCTATTGGCTCCCCAATGGGAACGGCAATGATTATGGCCAATGGTTCTTACATATTTGGCAGCGATACATGGAACAGGTAAAGGATATTCCGAGAAACCACCCCTACGCTTTCGTCAACATCGAAAGGGAGCCTGGCGGTATCTACACCATTGACCATTACAACAAGGCATTGAAAAACGCGGTCGAGCGGACTGGCTTGGTGTTCGGCAAAATCTATGGCACGTCGGCGCACGGCCCTCGCCACGCCTTTGGGAACCGGGCGCGACGGGGTGGCATCCATGAGGTTATCATCCAGCGTCTCATGCACCATTGCTCACCCGAGAGTCAGCGGGTCTATACCCAACCCGAAGTTCATGAGGCCATGGCTGCCATTCGGAAGGCCGCTGAACACCTACGCGAAAGCCATTCCCAGTTTCCCGCGCCACTTGCGTTGCCAAACGAATTAGCGATTTGAGGGAATTCCAATGAGCAAAAGACTGCCTGACGCCAAGATAGAAGAAATCCGTCGCCGCTTCGATGCGGGTGAGCAAAAAAAGGACATCGCCCAAGCGATGAAGATTGGCATTTCAACGATTATCTTCTATACGCCAAGGATTCGGTTTCGTCTCACGGACAGCCAGAAAAAAGAGATAGTCCGCCTCGTTGAAGCCGGTGAAAGCAAGGAAGCGGTTGCCAAGAAGTTTGGGGTTTCAGGGAATTGCGTCAGTAGAAAAACCATGCACGTAAAGCGAAGGCCAGATGCCATCCCGAAGGAGATAAAGGCCAAACTCATCAGCCGTGCCGTGAATGGCGAATCCGTCGCATCGATTGCCCGCGACCTCGAACTACTTCCTGGAAGTGCCGGCTCAATTGTTAGAAGAGCCACCGGTGACTATGACCTGAGTGAAGTACAGAAAACAGCCATTCTTGCCGCGAGAGAAGAAGGAAAGGTCATCAAACAAATCGCGCTCGAACTCAACATCCCCGTGGCCATTGTTCACAACTCGCTTGGCATTACTGTGGGACATAAAGTGAAATACACGGACGCGGAGCGCGAGGCGGCCATCCGCGCAGCAGAGTCAGGCGAAGCATTTGCGTCTGTAGCAAAGAGACTTGGATGCGGGCCAGTAGCGATAAGATTGTGGTTCAACGCTGCAGTTGAGCGCGGGGAAGCAAAAAAGCCCCCAAAATTCCCAGCAAAAACTGACGACGCTCAATTCTCCTGGATCACGCGGCAAGACTCGCAACTGGAAGAGTGGCGACGACTGATCGCGGCATGGTATGAAGCGGAAAAACCATCAGCTAGTGGTGCCCTGTTCGCAGTGAGTGTCTTCATCGGCAAGTATCTAATTGGGCTGAACCTGCCCAAGAAGCCGGCCGACTTATTGCAGCGCGGCACGTTAGTGCCGGACTTTTATGCAAAGGCCTGCTATCAGAGTCATAACGGGCGTTCATACAATAATCACATCTATAACCTGATCGAGTGGGTGTTGGATACGGAAGCGTTTGCCGACCATGACAATGGGGAAATCGTCCGCCTATACCACCTCTACCGGAACCCAATCAACATCGTCTCCGGCGGTCGCAATGATGACCTGCCAAAAAATACGCAATCCGGAAAGACGCTAATTCCTTATTTCCTCATTTCCGACTTGCGAAAGCGCATTACCCAAGGCCCCAATTTCAAGGATTGGAGTTGGGTGCAGGGAATGACGGGCAGGGAAACACACAACGGGCAACAGTTCGCAGCCGACTGGTTTGCGGTTACAGAGGACAAAATCGACCGCAACGACCCCAACTGCGTGTGGCGCCAAAGACAACGTGAGGGGAAACCCCCTGTCCTCGAAATGTGGAGTCCCGTTCGTTGGGTTCACGCCCTCCTCCATCTTCAAACGCTAGTACGGGGTGGACAGGCTCGCATGGCAGACTCCGGCGAGGCGGACACCTTTATCTGGAAGGAGGGTGAATTCATCCCAAATCCGGCCCCGCTCAGGCAGGGGACTGCACGAGCACCGCGGGCGCAGGGCGTCATCCGGCGACCGTCGGCAGAGGATGCAGAAAGAGGGGCCAAGGTCTGCCTCTACTTCAACTCAAACAAGACGCGCGATATTGGAAAGAGCGGCAAGGAGAAGGGCCACGACTGCGCCTGGCCTCAGATGGAACGCCTGGATGAAGACCCCTATTACTGGCTGGCCGCGCTGCGCGATTGGCAAATAAAGTACAACCCCATCGATAGTCTGACGCGATGGCGCGACTTGACGGGGTCGGCAAAACTGTCGGCCCGCCACCAAGTCGAACTCGCCGAATATCCCGACACAGCGTTCCTTTTCCGCACTCCTGAAAACAAGGAACACCCCGGCTGGCCCCTGACGTCAGGCGACTGCGACTTTGCCTGGCAAAAGATTATGGCTGCCTATCAGCGCGTCTTGGCAGAGGAAGGCATTACGCGCCCAGGTGGCGAACCCTTTGAACTGATCGACCCCGAAAACGGCGTGGCAAAGAGTTCGCCCCACGCGACGCGGGTCAGCCTCATCACGCACCTGATTCTCGACGCCAATGTCGGCGTAGAGATCATGATGAAGCTGGCGGGTCACGCCCGCTTCATCATGACGGTGTATTACACCAAGGTCGGGCTTACCCACATGCAAGACGCGATCAAAGTCGCGACGGCACAGCTTGAAGCCAAAAAATACGCCACCTTCGAGCGCGACTTAAAAAACACCAGTGCAGAGCAGATGCGACAAAAAGTGGTCTTTAACACCGAGGACTGGCAGACCGTGCTCCCCGTAAACCCTGCCGACCGGAATGCGCTGGGGTGGATGCACCTACACGATGGCATTTGTTTGGCTGGCGGGAACACAAGCGGTGAATCGACCTTGCCGGGGTGCCACAATGGTGGACCTGTGATAAGAGTTCTTGCAAAAAAGGTTAGGTTCCACGGCCCCGTCCCGGGCGGCGTCAGAAACTGCAACCGCTGCCGCTGGAAGTGCGCCGGCAAAGAACACATCCGGGGTCTCGCCGCTAGCTACGATAACCGTTCCTACCATCTGCACAAGCAGAAGGAAATCGCCATCACCGCCGAACGCGAGCGCAACGAAATTATGCAGAACAAGGCTCGCGTGGAGGCCGCCAACAAGCCCTACACTCGAATGCGTGATCTGATCGAGTCCGAACGCAGGTATGAGTCGGCCATGCAGCGGTACCAGGAGTTGGCAATGGACCTTGCAGCCATCCAACGGACTATCGAGCGCGTCATGGGCCTACCTGACAATCCGGACAGCCCAACGGCGCTTGCCGCCAACGGTGATCTTCTGACCCTCAACATGGTCATCGAGGAAAGCGATTCGGAGTTGTTGCAGTTGGCCGGTGTCTGCGAAGACCTTGAGTTCTATCCTGACCTCGACGCGGGTACGGCGGTCTTTGAATACCATGAACTGATAGAACACGCCTTCGAGACGCAAGGGCTCCCGTTGCCCCGCGCCCGACTGTCGCAGAAGGAAAGACTGAGCTACTTGAACGGGATCATGCGTGAACTGGAACGGATGGCGAACCCAGAAAACCCGATCCTCGGCCGGCGCAAGGTGGTCCAGATCATGGAGCGCGGCGAGTCCCTGGAAGAGATGCTCGGGGTGAAGCTGAAGAGCGTCGTGCAACTGGCCGCCCAAAGCGTCCAGAAGCCGGTTACCCTGCGCCTTGTCAAGAAGGAGGGAACCCGTGACCAATGACGTGGCGGTGTCGGTGCATCCTGACGAAGTGCTTCAGGCGATTCTCGCCAAGGGCCACCGCAAGGACAAGGAAGAAAAACTTCGCAAGCTGCATGAGCTGTGCTCGGTGGAATACAGCCGCCACAGCCAGGGCGCACGAGATCTGAGCCTCGGGAACATCGCTCGCATCGCGGAGAGTCACGGGCTGTTCAAGGCGAGGGTCATCTACAACACGCAGTCTCAGGACTATGCCGCGCTGATCAAAGCCTGGGACGCCTACAACGGCCCGAAGAAGTCGAAGGTGATCCGGGAGCAACTGGCTCCTCCTGACAAGCATGCGTTCCTGAAGAAGATTGAAGACCCCGCGATCCGAAGCCTGTGCCACATGGCGCTGATTGAACGGGACAAGATCAAGGCCGAGTTGAACATGCTCAAATCCAAAACTGAGGTGATCATCAATATGAGGCCGTTGGGTGCCGAGATAGCGAAGGGATCGAAAAACGTCGCCGTGATCGAAATGGCGGCGCAACTCACCGATTCGGAACGTAACGCGCTTGAAGCGGCGATTGACCCAAAGAACTTGGGAAAGAGAGATTGGACGATTGGGGATACTGGCGAGGTGAATGACGAATTCAATCGCTTTGTCTTCTTCCCCGGCTTTGTGACCGCCATCGCCAAAATACTTGGCAAGTCCGATATGAAATCGCTTGGTGTGAAGGGGGAGAAATCGTGAGCCTTTCCGGCAAGCAGATCGCCGCCGTCAACGTCAAGCGGTTCAACGACTGGATCGCGGATCGCGAAGCCGCCGAGGACTGGAAAAACTACATTCGCAACGGGCAACTGAACCGCAGCCAGATCGCCAGTGAATGCGAATTTGCCCTAGCGGTGGTTCGCCAGAACCCGGCCATTAAAACGGCGCTAGGAGCCTTGGAAACCCGCCTCCGGGACTCCGGCATCCTTCCCGACCAAAAAACCGCTCAAAAGGCCGCGAAAGCGGTCGTTGAGGCTACCGCGCTAGCGTCGGACAATCGATTGCAATCACAATTGCAGGCCGCTTACCACCGCATCAAGCAGCTCGAAGAGCAGAACGCTGTGCAGAAAGTGGAGATCAAGAGCCTGCGCGAAAGCCTAACCAAGTTCAAGCATCTCGATCAGCACCTCGCGACCACGGGACGGATGCTGCATCCATGAGCGACCTGTCCGTTCAACTGCGCGTCACGTCTGTCCGATCACGGGGCAGGACGGGCGGCGGCGCTCTGTTCTCGGGGCAGACCGATTCGGGGGAGTCCTATGTGGCGAACTGCGATTTCAAGTTGATTCCCGATCCGTCTTTGGTCGACATTGGGCAATTGTGGAAGATCAGTGGCGCGGTGAAGGTTCGCAGCACGAGCGTCAAAGGCGGGGCCTTCCTGCGGCACGAACAAGTCATCGAAGCCACTCACGCCGAGCTTCTGCGCCCCGCTGGGCAAAACCTGATCCGCTGGATTGAAGATTGCCAGGATTGCCCCGGTGTCGGGCCGGTGCGGGCGGCACAACTTTATGATCGCTTCGGCCCGGAACTGGTCAAGCACCTTGAAGAGCGCGACATTGCTGCCTTGGCAGAGATAATCACCGAGGAACAGGCCGGCTTGCTGTGCGAGGCGTTCTCCAAGCACGATCTGGCATCGACGCTGCTCTGGCTCGATCAGATTGGAGTCCCGCCGCGCCTCGGTAAGAAGATCGTCACCCACTACGGCAACGAGGTACGCGAAAGAGTTGAGGCCAACCCGTATGTTCTGCTGAGTTTTACGGCCGGCTGGAAGGAAGCGGACACGGCTGCCCGTGAGAAATTCGGGGTGGCCGAAGATGACCCGCGCCGGTTGGAAGCAGGCATAGAAGAGGCGCTGTATCGCGCCATGGATCAGGGCCATACCTGCCTGCCAAGCGACGAATTGAAAGCCCGCCTGCGCTCCGTATTGGGTTCCAATGCGCTGATCGCCAAGGCGCTCGCACTGACCGATGAAACGCCCATGTATCGGCGGATCGGAGCGTTCTATCAGCCCGAAGGCGCTTACGCCATAGAGAGTTTCATCGCGGCGCGATTGCATCAGTTGGTCGCGGGAACGGATGACGATGGACAGGTTGGCCTGTTTCGTCAGAAGGAGTGGGACGTTGACACCATCAACGCGATTCTCGACACCTACCGTCTGCCCGGAGGCGGGACATTGACCGATGACCAGCGCGAGGCCGTAGTGACTTGCGTTCGCTCCAATCTGAGCCTGATCCTGGGTGGTGCCGGCACCGGCAAAACCACCGTCTTGAATGCGTTGTACTACGTTCTCGAAAAGCTGATGCCCGACGTACAGATTCACCAAATCGCGCTGGCCGGACGAGCGGCACTTCGGATGACCGAGGCGACGGATCGCGACGGCAAGACCATCGCCGGCTTTCTGTCGAACGTCGATGCCGCCACTATCCCGATGGGTTCGCTCGTGGTGGTCGATGAAATGAGCATGGTCGATGCCTTGCTGTTCTACCGGCTGATAAGGCACTTGCCGGGCAATGTCTGGTTGATCATGGTAGGCGATCCGAGCCAACTGTCCCCCATCGGGCCGGGCCTGGTGCTGCACGCGCTGGCCGGCCTTGCGTCGATCCCTCAGACCACGCTCACCACCGTCAAGCGTCAGAGTCTGGAAAGCGGCATCCCGCAAGTTGCGGCGGCGATCCGGGCGCATAAGGTTCCTGTGTGGGCGGAATATCACGGTGGCGCGGTCCCCAAGAAACTCAAGCAGAAAACGCAACGGGAATTATTTGACCGTGGAGTTTCCTTTATCCCCTGCCCGGAGAACGAGATTGGTCCCACGACACTCCGCGTCTATGAAGAACTAGGCGGTTGCGGGCAGGACTTCTCGGTACAAATTCTTTCCGTGACGAACGGCGGCATCGGTGGGGTCGGTTACTTCAACCTTGAACTGCCACAACGGTATCAACGCAACGCGGAGGTTGTTTACTCGAGACATCCGGGCTTCGGTGTGGTTGGCTCGACGACAACCCAAGGGCTCGCGATGCGAGTGGGCGACCTGGTGATCTTCACCAAAAACGATTACGACGAGCTTGATTTGCGAAACGGGTCGTTGGGGAAAATCATCCGGGCAATTCCGTTTAGCCAGGTCACCGATCACTGCTGTGAGTGCGATTTCAACGGGAGGTCGGTTCTCTTTAACTCCGATCAAATGGCTCTGCTCGAACACGCCTACTCCATCACGATCCACAAGGCCCAAGGCAGCCAGTTCCGACAAGTCATCATCCCCATTCGCAAGAGCCGTCTTCTCGATCAATCGCTAATCTACACGGCGGTCACACGCGGCGTTGAACAAGTCGTATTGGTCGGCGACATGGAGGCGGCAATAGCAGCGATACAAGCCCCTGCCGCTGCTACACGGCGTTACGTTACGCTACCGAAATTGCTTGAGGTGTCGGAATGAGCGGAGGGCGGGGTCAAGGGCAGGCGCGGAGGCCGCAGCTAAGCGAGCGCAGCAAGTCTGAACGGGCGAGCACCTGGCGCAGCGAACCCTTGACGCCGAGCGCAGCGGACACGCTCATGGCTGCTGGGGTGGATTGGTTTTTAATTCACCCCAGCTGCCCCACGGCGAGTGCGAGGTTTGGGGCGGAGCCCCAAGGGGTACGTATTCTGAGGTAACCCACCACCCATAATGTTGGCTAAACTGTGCCCTGAAACTGTTGAGACGAATGGATTTCCCATGTTCGCGAAAGCTACCCTCAAATTCCTTGACGAACTAGCCGCCAACAATAACCGGAATTGGTTTGCGGCGAACAAGTCACGCTATGAATCACTCGTGCGTGATCCGGCGTTGGAGTTCATTTCGGCAATGGCGCCTGCTCTGGAAAAGTTTGCCCCACATTTTCGTGCAGATCCACGCAAGATGGGCGGATCATTAATGCGGGTGTTCCGTGACACCCGTTTCTCGCGCGACAAGACCCCGTATAAAACTAACATTGGCATCCAGTTCCGCCACGAACTCGGCAAAGGGAACGTTCATGCGCCGGGCTTTTATGTGCATATCGCCACAGACGAACTCTTTCTGGCAGTTGGCTGCTGGCGTCCGGACTCCGATGCGTTGGGACGGATACGTGATCTTATTGCTAAGGATCCAAAGAAATGGTTTTCTGCGCGTGACCACAAGAAGTTCGTTTCGGAATGGGAGCTTACTGGTGACAGTCTGACTCGACCGCCACGCGGATATGCTGCTGACCATCCAGCGATCGATGACTTAAAGCGGAAGGACTTCATTGGTATTGCACCATTAACTCTGGCCGAGGCTACAGGATCTGGGTTGGTAAGGTTGGCCAGTACGAGGTTTGCAGCATCTGCACCTTTGATGAGCTTCCTGTGTGAGGCTTTAGAGGTTCAGTACTGATAAGTGGAAACCAGTCATGACCGCGTAGTTTGAGGTAAACCGCCACCGATAATGCTGGCAAACCCGCCACCCAGAATGCGTCGAAGGCCCACCACCAATTCGTTATTCTGCATTTCGTGGTATCCAAGGTTCAGTGGCCGATTTCCGGCGGCGAATCTCGATAGGCAACTGACTCTTCCGTGCCCACAGCCGCCGTTCAGCTTTCTCCAAACCAGCCGTTCGGCCAAACCTCACTTCCGCGAACTGGAGTTTTCCGGAGCGGCCGTTGGCGACCTCACCCTGTCGGCCATGACCGGCCGCTAGGAATTCTTCTACATTGCGGCCATTCATATTGGGCCTTGTTCCAAAGGCGCCATTGGCCCAAGGGTGCCAAGATTTTTCACCTGGCGGTCGGCTGTGCAGCGATGAACTAAACCGCTTCGCGATGGTTGGTGGTCACAAGCTGCCATCGAGGTTACGTCTTACGTTTGGGGTAGTGCTTGTGCTCACGGGCATTGAGGTGAAGCCTATCGGGCGGCAGTTCTCCGTTTAGCGCCGTGGCAGGGTCTTCAAGCTATCCTTTGCGCTTTCCTCGTTTCCCGATTTGCCAATATGCAGCATCCGGTATTCCTGATCGTCATCGCCCAACTGTTCGGCACTTCGCTGTGGTTTTCCCTAAAGGTATCAGGCTAAACTCACGGGCACTCTACGAGCCTAAGCACCCCTCCAGCGTTTCCTACATGCTGCTGAGTGTCTGCGTACTGTCAGAGACAACCGCCAGTCGAGAAGTTTGGAGTGCACCCTCCCGCACCGTGGCGCATCTGTTGCTGTTGTTGTTGCTGCTGCCACTGCTGCTGCTGTTCCTGTTGCTGTTGCCATTGCCGCTGTTGCTCCTGTTGCTGCTGCCACTGCTGCTGTTGTTCCTGTTGCTGTTGCCATTGCCGCTGTTGTTCCTGTTGCTGTTGCCATTGCCGCTGTTGTTCCTGTTGTTGATTGTCCCAGTTGTTTTGAGCGAATGCCTGAACCGAAACGCATAGAAAAAACGAGGCGATGATTGCCGTTTTCATTTTTTTCCTCTCGATGAAATGTTACGTTAGCAGCCATTCCGCATATATCTTATGCGTCTCAGCAAACACGAAGGTTCAGGAACACGTATTATCACCCCATAATTCTGCCTTGTGCTACAGTGCATTGGGTTTCGTCACTACCCCACACGCAAACCCACTTCCAGTCGCACCGGCCGCAGCACTTTTATGCCGAGCACCACAAAGACAAAGCCCCTCTAGGCATAACACCTGAGTGGCATTGGGAATATTGGTGGCCAGGGGCGGAATCGTCGACACGCGAATTTTCAGCTCTACAACAGCATCGTCAGACTCTGTATGACTGCCTGTTGTTTGCGCGAGGCTGATTACCCATGCTGCGCGCCTTCTATTACCCTGGCCCAATCAACTTCAACTGTTTGACGACCTTACTAATTCTGCCTCTGATCTACGGGTAGTGCAGTGCGCGCGCAGTGGGTAATTTTCGGTGCGCGACAACACTTCTTGCGCTTCCAGAGTGCCCAAAATACTAGACCGGTTGGCGTGCCGCCGTTGGCGAACAAACACATGGGATGTCTTTCGACTTGAGGCCGGTTGGGGTCAGGCACGACTTATTGGTTTCTGCGCTGTGGTTACTCGACGACTGGCCTGGTCGATTTGTGGACGCTGCGAAGGCGGTAGGCCTGTCTCAGTCCAGAATCCTGCGCGGAGAAACGTTGCCGTTCTGGTTCGAGTCTGAAATACGGTTGAATCTGCGAAGTGCGCTTCGGCCCATTTAGTCGGGTGCAGGCCGGGTTTACTGTGAGGTAAGATATATCCCTATAAGCAATACCATTTTAATATTATAGCTATATGATACACTCCGACATCTATGGCTGAAATCAGGTTGACCGGGTTCAAATGCGAACGCTGCGGGCACCAATGGCGGCCCAGAGATGCGGCTTCGCCGCCTAGGGCCTGCCCTAAATGTAAAAGCCCCTATTGGGACAGGCCGCGCAAAAAGAAGAAGCAGGCAACGCCGGTGTCGCATATCCAAATACACGGCACGCGAAGCGGCAATCGTCTTGGCGAACGCTCCCATTCTTATAGTATGAAAACAAAGAAAATTGGTGGGCAGTCAAAGCCTTTACCCCAACTTCACCTGGTCGACTTTTTCTGCGGCGCGGGGGGAATGAGTTATGGCCTTCACTCCGCAGGATTCAAAGTTCTCGCCGGCATCGACAATAACGAGGAATGCAAGAAAACCTATGAGAGTAATGTTTCCGGCGCACGCTTCATTAACCATGATATCGCGAAGCTGACTGCAAAGAAATTAGCTGCACTACTTGAGCTCAATCGCGGCGATCCCAATTTGGTTTTTGCCGGCTGCAGTCCGTGTCAATTCTGGAGCAAAATTCGAACGGATAAAACAAAATCGCAGCAAAGTGCGTTTCTGCTAAAGAATTTTCAGCGATTCATCCGACAATTGCGGCCAGGGTTTGTCATTGTGGAGAACGTACCGGGTCTGCATTCCAACAAGGAACAGTCAATTCTTCCAGAGTTTCTGGCTTTCCTTTCCAAACTTGGGTATGCATTTGATGATGGAATCGTGAACGCGAATCATTTTGGCGTTCCACAGAATCGGATGCGATATTTGCTCATAGCGTCCAGGCTGACAAAGAACGTCACGCTCCCTGTGCCCCAGCGGACTGACGAACTTGTTGTGCGCCGGTTTCTTGGCGTCGCTAATGGTTTCTCGGCGATAGCCGCCGGTCACAAGGATCAATCTTCCTTTCAACATAGCGCTGCCGCATTGTCCGCCGACAATATGCGACGCATGAAGCTAACCCCGCCGTCAGGCGGAGATCGATCCAGTTGGAAAAACCGTGCAGACCTGCAGATTCCGGCCTACGAGGGCAAAGACGAGATCTTTCGCGATGTCTATGCCCGAATGTATTGGGACCGGCCTGCCCCGACCATCACCACTCGATTTATGAGCTTTTCCAACGGTCGCTTCGGACATCCCGATGAGAACCGCGCAATTTCCATTCGTGAAGGCGCGACACTGCAAACATTTCCGAAATCATTTGAGTTTTTCGGAAGCTCGCAAACGAGTGTCGCTAAGCAGATTGGCAACGCGGTGCCCCCCGAGCTTGCGAAGCGTATCGGCCAGCACTTAATGGCGGTTGCCGTAAGTGGCTAATTTCAAAACCAGGGCGCGCACCATCGATATGCTGGGGCGCCAGCAAATTGCTGGCGCGCCGACCGCTATTAGTGAACTCTTCAAGAACGCTCACGACGCGTACGCCGACAACGCCGAAGTAGACTTCTTTCGCGAAGACAACTTGTTGGTCGTTCGCGATGACGGCGTCGGAATGACTAAAGATGAGTTTGAAAATAGATGGTTGGTGCTGGGTACAGAAAATAAGATCGGAAAAAATATTACGTCTGGCAATAACTACCGCCCTCCCGGTAAAGCTCGGCGAGAAGTTTTGGGAGAGAAGGGTATTGGGCGGCTGGCTATCGCAGTACTCGGCCGCCAGGTCTTGGTGCTTACAAGAGCAATACGCAATGGCGAGTCTGGCGAACTTGTAATGAGCTTCATTCACTGGGGCCTATTTGAGCTTCCCGGCCTCAATCTCGAAGATATTGAAATTCCAATTCATACGGTAGCGCCCGGCACTTTACCGTCAAAGAAGCAGATTGCTGCGCTTCTGGCTGAGAATCAAAAACTACTACAACGCCTTAAGTCAAGAACGGCTCCGCCGATTCAAAAGCAAATACAAAAAATTTCCAGCGAACTGGATGACGTCCAAATTGATCCCGTCAATTTGGACGCGTTTTTAGGCGGACGGACACTAAAAGGCACGGGGCACGGCACTCACTTCTTCATCCTACCGGCCAACGAGTCTATCTTGGCAGAAATCGAAGGAGAGAGAGGCGCTCGCCGCAAAGACTTCTCCAAATTCCTCCTGGGTTTTAGCAATGCAACATTTTTGGATACGACTAATCCGCCAATAAAGACGGCGCTTCGCTATTGGCCGTCGGATACCGAAAGTGAAGATCTCATTTCGGAGGGCGAGTTCTTTTTGCCGAGTGAATTAGAAACTGCTGACCATCGGGTCACCGGGGTGATCGACGAGTTCGGCCAATTCAAAGGCACTGTTCGTGTTTACGAGGAGGAGTCCAAAGACCACATCATCTCGTGGGCTGGGGCAAGCGGGAAACCTACATCCTGCGGGCCATTCGCCGTCGAGTTTGGATACGTGCATGGCGAAGCAAGAGTAAGTAGATTGCCCGCCGATGACTGGGCTCGCATGGATAGGAAACTGGAGAATCTGGGCGGCTTATATGTGTATCGGGACCGCATCAGGATATTGCCTTACGGCAACTCAGATGTGGACTGGCTCGAGATTGAATTGCGGCGAAACAAAGGCGCAGCGCATTACTTCTTTTCCTATCGACGTATGTTCGGCGCAGTGTGCATAACACGTGCACACAATGAGGCCCTACATGAAAAAGCGGGCCGAGAAGGATTCCAGCAGGACAAAGCGTACCGACAGCTAAAAGCAATTCTGGAGAATTTGCTCGTTCAGCTAGCTGCAGATTTCTTCCGGAAGGATGGCGATAACGCAGATTTCTTCCAGCATCGAAAGTCCGAGCTTGAGCGGCTCGAACTCGCGCGACGTAAGCGAGAAAAACAAGTCACAACAAAGCGCAAGAATTTAGCAGCGTCACTAGAAAGCTTTTTTCAGCTTTCGTCACAAAAATTGCCAGAAACAGAACTTGACGAATTAGGCCGTCATATTAATCAAAGGATGGAAGCCGCTGCGCGAATGCCGAACCCAGACGAGGCATCGGTTGCGCTACTGGATGCGGAGCGCGAGGCAAATCGACGGCTGTCTGAAATTAGAGGAAAATATTGTGTTCAAAGGCCCCGAGGAGTGGGCATGTCGCGTCCATTGCAGCGCGATTGGGACGCCTATCAAAGCGAGCAGGTTCGACTCGAACAGGAGGTGTTTGCGCCATTTGCCGCAGCAACCGCCGACACACTAGGCAAGATGGCGTCACAGGCGCGAATATATGTTGACCAGCGACGGCGGCTAGAGCAATTGATCAATCAGGTAGCCGACACGAAACGCAAGGCTGTACGCACTGAAGCCGTAAAACTTCGAGAAACTGCCGGCGAAACACGTAGAGCCGCGGTCAACACGGCACATGATGCCATTCGTCAACTTCAAAACACTATTGCCGGCGTACAGGCTGATTTCGCCAGACAGGACTTTGCCTCATTGCCAACAGAACAAATCGAGCAAATTCGGCGCGATTTCGAAACAAGAATAGACGAGGTCGGCACAAGAAATACCGAGACTCTCAGCAAGGTACGCGACATGCTCGCAACAATTGCAGAAAACCTTGAGCAAGGCATTGATGTGTCGCAATTGGAGATGATGGAAGCGATGGACGAAGAGCTACAAGGCCTTCGTGAGCAAACCGACGCCGATGCTGAACTTGTACAACTTGGCCTCGCAGTCGCAGTCATCAACCACGAATTTGAAGCCGCTATTAAAGGCATTCGCGGGACGTTGAGGCAGCTCCATTCATGGGCAAATGCAAACGAAGCGCTCACTCCGCTCTACCAAGAAATTCGAAATAATTTCGATCACCTAGACGGACACCTCAATCTCTTCACTCCTCTACAACGGCGACTGTATCGTAACCCGATAAAAATTAAAGGCGCCGATATTCATCACTATGTGAAGGCGCTATTTGATGTCCGACTGAAGCGTCACAACATTGATATCGTTGCGAGTGATGCATTCTTGGCGACAAATGTTGATGGCTACCCGTCGACACTCTATCCGGTGTTCGTGAACATACTGGATAACGCTATTTTCTGGCTGCGCGACGTGTCAGGAAAGAACGACATCAAGCTGGATGCGGATAGCCAGTCTTTCCTGATTGGCAATAACGGGCCCGCCATTCACAAGCGTGACTATGAGTCAATTTTTGATCAGGGATTTTCGCGAAAGCCCGGCGGGCGAGGGCTGGGGTTATTTATCTCAAGGAAAGCGTTGCGCAAGGAAGGTATGGATCTATCTGTTGTTCCATCGAACTCTAATAAGGGCGTGACCTTCCGCCTTGACTGGCCAAAAAATGAATAGACCGCTACCGAAAACACTACATGACTACTCGCGATTTGCCGCAGAGAGATTCTTGCAGACCGCTGTATTCATCGATGACAAGATTTATGATCGGCGGCCCGTTACTCCGGCTGTGCCTGCGCCTCTTGTTAGTCCGGCAACTAAGCGCGAGCCCGCGCTGAAGAGTACAGCCAAGAAAGTTACGTCGACCTCAAGGGCGAAATCGGGTGATGCGGGCAGTAGTGCCAACCTCGAGGAGCCGTTCGTTCCGCAGGATATCGTCGCAAGTTTTGCAAAGAAGCGAATTGTTTGTTCGCTGTATCAGCCAAAAAAAGAAGCCTCAGTCGGCGCCAATTCCGATGTATATCCCTTGTGCCTTGCCTCCGACATTGTCATTGTCGACTGGGATCTATACGGGGATGCGGGGAGAAGAGCATTGGAATTGGTTACTAACCTCATCTGCCAAAGCTTAGAAGAGGTTCCCGAACAGCTTAGGCTCGTCATGGTCTACACGCAAGAACCCAATCTCTTCAAAGTGGCGAATGACATATACGAGAAATTGAATGAGCGTATCCCAAATGTTGTCCAGCCACCGACGGAAAATGCCTTGTCTCTGCATTCTCTTAATTCGCGCGTTGCGATTCTCGGAAAGCCCGGCACCAGACAGGCGGAATACAAGCCCGCTGAAGTGAAAGAAAAAGAGTTGGCGGACAGAGCGATTACCGAATTTACGCAGTTGGCATCGGGCTTGTTGCAAGGAGCGGTGCTGCTTGGGCTTGCGGAAATTAGACTTAACAGCCGAAAGGTGCTTTCGAAGTTCGATGCTTCGCTAGACCCAGCGTTTCTGACCCATCGTGCATTCTCTTTGCCTCATGAAGACGCGTATGACCACGTGATTCCGTTGCTAACCGATGAAATCAGATCATTGCTAGAGGATTGCGCACCAAACCCGATAATCACGGCCGACCTAATCGAGGATTGGTGCAAGAACGTTTGGCAACCGAGCGCCAAAGCAAAGACATTCCTGGGCAAAATTGATGCTCACGAGTTCGCTAAGGAATTTTGCATAACGGGACCGGAAATAAAAGCAAAATATGGTGACTCAAAAAAAGAATTAAAACCTCTGATATCGGACGATAAAAGCTGGAATCCTAAAGGTAATTCGCAGTCAATTTTCAAAGAGCTGGCCAGTCTTCTAGTTTCCGAAAAGGACCCTACTACAAATCAAAGGCTGGCGGTACTGATGAGCCATAGAACTCCTTACGGAGACTTTCCGCGAAAATTGCAGCTGGGAACGATAGTGCGCCATAAGCTAGGTGGGCAACTTCAATATTTGCTTTGCCTTCAACCCATATGTGACAGCGTGCGCGTTAAAGAAGCGGATAGGACTTTTGTCTTTTGCAAGCTCCAGGCAGTTGTGCAAACGGGGGGAGTTGCCAAGAAAAATCACGTTGTGTTCGATGGGACAACCTATGTGGACTTACAATTTTCCCCGAAGTCCTTTCACTGTGTCGCCGAGAATTTCGCCCCTGATCACGGTGTTGTCGCCGCCGAGAAGAAAGGAGAGGCGAACTGGATATTCAAGAGCGTCGACGGTGCATTTTATGAATGGCTAGGGCAATTGAAACCTGACCATGCACAGCGAGCGGCCGAGCAATTTGCAAGCCAGCTCTCTCGGGTGGGATTAACTGAATCAGAATGGCTACGCCTCTCAGCAAAATAGACGGGTAAACAATCGTGGTTGACACGATGGATTCTGCGGGCCGTAGCAAATGTATGGCGAGCATACGCGCGAGTAATACGCGTCCAGAGTTAATAGTAAGACGTCTGCTATTTGGCCTGGGGTATCGCTATCGGTTGCACGCAAAAGGCCTTCCTGGAAAACCGGACATAGTTTTTCCAGGTCGGCAAAAAGTCATTTTCGTGCATGGATGTTATTGGCATCGCCATGCATGCAAGAAAGGCTGTTCCCTGCCTGTCACCAACCGAAAATTTTGGCAAAGCAAATTTGCGGCTAACGAACACAGAGATGAGAATGTTCAGGCCCGCCTGATGAAGCAAGGTTGGAAGGTGTTGATAGTTTGGGAGTGCGAGATAGGAGTAGAAGCGGCGCTCATGCCGAAGTTGATCGGATTTCTCGGCTAAGCGGACCCCGGCGAAGTCGCTTGACCTTACGGTATGGTTCTGACGATATTCTCCCGATCAGCGCGGAAGAAGAAGCCATGGTTGCCCGACTCATTAATCGCACTGGATTTAGATCTGCTTGGCTGTTGCCGCGCGACGGAAATTACCCAATGCCCGCAAACTGCATTACCCAGGTATTAAAGGCGGAATTGGTAGCTCGTCAATCAGTTGAAGCTGATTTGCCCTGGGGAATACGAGGTGCGCAGATTGGGCAATCCGTCTCGCGCAAACAACAGATATAGCGTCACCGCCAGCAGCATCGTCGCCAGTTCGATCCCCATTGAGGAGATCGAACTGAGATCCACAAATATTGGCAATTTATTCAGATGTACAAGCACAATCGAGCGTTAACAGAGATCATATGCCGCCGTAACGCGCTAAATATAAATCATAATTGCCGTCCAAGGCTCCCGGCACGGTTATGCCCGTTATTTTGACTTGTGGCACAGATATGAGGCTACGAGTTGTGCTCAGCAGGGCAACTCAGTGGTGTTTTGGGACAATTTACGGCACGATTATCATGACATCGGCCGGCACGGAATTGGCTCCGGGTACAATACAGCATTCGCGTTGGCCTATACGCTCGAAGAAATGGGGTCATCAAAGGGACTCATGCCGAATCGAGCTTATTTCGAGACAAGGTGGCTGAGCACTCTTAACGACGTGATACCCGGGTTCTGTGTACTCGACGGCCAGACTGTCCATCTTCTGTGGCATGACGAACCAGGCATCACTATCGCATTTGACGACTGCCATTCCGTTGAGGCTAAAGGGTTGGTCACATCGGTCTACCGCGTTTGTGAGTTCACCGTTCACGAGCAGTTCGAGGGCGAGCGCACAGTGTTTCCAATGGCAGTCCATGATCGGAGAGCCGATGTCTAAGCCAGAGCTCGACACGGACAGCCCAACAGCTGTGCTGTTGGGCCTCCTCCCTGCGTGCTCCGGCTGCCGGTTAGCTTCACATTTGAACGTCCGCTTTCCTAATCAGGCTACCTCCGCTTAGGGCACTGGGTCGCCAGTGGCCTTCTCGGATTCACCACCAGAAACCTGCCGTCGAAATTCCGCTGCTCCTATGCGGCCCGTCGCCAGCGCGAACTGTCGGCCATCTGCGGCCATTCCTCAATATCGAAGAAAGCAGCCGTTCGGCCCCCAATACGTGCCGCTGTCTATCAGTTGTGGGGTCTTCGGGTCGGATCTGTCCGAGTCTACGCTGGCGCAGGCTCGAAAAAATATATCCGCTGCAGGAGTGAGCATTCCTCTTGTACAAGCAGACTTTCGCCACCTTCCAGAGCAGTTCTGCGGTGGTTCCTGTGGTTTGGACAGCCACCGGGGTGGAATAAGCTAAGGACGGTGGTCGAGTGATGGTTTTGACTTTCCCGGATTTTAAACGTGATTGCTGGCGCGCTGTGGAGCTTGTGGGCAGCCGCCGACCTGTGGGCAAGCGGTGGGAAACGCGCAGCGTTTTCCACGGGTTGTCCATAGGGAACCGCGCTTGCGCGGTTAGGCGGGAATCGGCGCAGCCGACTGTCCACAAATCCACAGTGCATGGTCTCTTTCATCTGTCAGGCCGCCGCAGGCAGTACTTCGGCGGGACGAGTGAAATAGGCCTCATCCGGCGTCTGCCAGTCAAGCGATTGATGCGGTCGCCGACGGTTGTACCAGTCGAAGAACTCGACGAGGCTCCGCTTCTGTTCAATGCCATTGGCCGCCGGACGAAGATAGACCCACTCGTGTTTCACCGTCCACCACAGTCTCTCGACGAAGATGTTGTCGTAGCAACGCCCGCGGCCATCCATGCTGATCTCGATCTTGTGCTGCTTGAGCACGGCGATGAACTCATCCGAGGTAAATTGACTGCCCTGGTCGCTGTTGAAGGTCGCCGGGGTGCCGTATTTGGCGATGGCTTCCTTGAGGGCATCAACACAGAAGTCCGCCGTCAGCGTGTTGGACAACCGCCAGGACAGGGCACGCCGGGTAGCCCAGTCAATTATCGCCACCAAGTACAGGAAGCCCCTCTGCATCGGAATATAAGTGATGTCGGTGGCCCACACCTGATTGGGTTGGTCGATAGTCATGCCTCGCAGCAAGTAGGGATAGATCTTGTGCTCTGGGTGAGGGCGACTGGTGTTCGGCTTTGGCGTGATCGCCTGCAGTCCCAGCTTCTTCATCAGCCGGCGGATGCGCCGCAGTCCAACGGGAGTGCCCTCGCGCTTGAGCATCACCTGCAACCGCCGGCAGCCATACATCGGGTTCTCGGTGAATATTCTGTCAAGCCGCTTGAGCAGATCGAGCTCCTCAGTCGAATCGGGCTTGGGGCGGTAATAGAGGCTGCTGCGGGAAACCCCGAGCAGCTTGGCTTGCCAGGCTATGGACAACTCCGCGTTCGGCTGGATCATCGCGCGCCTTTCATGAGGCGGGAGATGGCGGGCTGCCCGACGAGAAAATCCCGTTCGACCTGCAACTGTCCGATCTTGCGATGCAGGTTGTCGATCTCCTTCTGCGGATCGCCAGCCTTTTTATTGCCGCGTTCAAAGAGCTCATCAGCGCGCTTGACCAGCTCCTGCTTCCAGGTGCTGATCATCGTCACATGCACCCCGTATTCCGAGGACAGTTCCCCCAGCGTCTTGTCTCCTGCCAGTGCTGCCATTGCCACTTGCGCCTTGAATTTCGCTCCGTGCTGCTTGCGTTTTACTCCCATGGTTCCTACTCCTTTCGTCCGGTCGGCCTTAGCTTATCCGACTGTCCGAAAAACCGAAACCGCCGCAGTTCAACGTGAAGCTTGACGCGGTTGTGTGCCTCACGAACTCGATTAACGAGGTACTCTCAGAGGAAGGAACGCTTGAGGCCTTGCACAGCATGAAGTCGGTCTTGCGCGACGGAGGGGTTCTAATATTCGATCAGGGGCAGACCGACGCATCCATGAAGCTCCCTCCAAAATTTGACATGGTTGCCAACAGCCGCGACTGGACGAGGTATCCGACTTCAAGCACTCAAGGGTAGATGTTCGGATTCGTCTGAGGGAAAGTTGGACGCAACCTCTGCGAGAGGTGGGATTCTCCAAGGTTGAGTTCTTCGAGGATTGGCGCTGTTCACGGTACACCAAGACGACAAGCCAGCGCCTGATCGCTGTTGCCACCAAATGATGCTGCCCAACAAAAGCTTGCAGTGGATCGTCAAAAAGCTACGCTTTCTGCCCTCCACTGCAAGATTCACGTTGGGCACCTGAGCAGAGCGCATATACGAAGCCTGAGTGTTGCTGAGTGGCTTGCCTTTCTTGATTAGCGGCGTGCGAAGCTACTACCAACCATATCTTGATCTCATGCCGATTTTGGCAATCCGCACGCTGCCCAACGGTTGCTCGGTATGCTAATATTGTTCCAGTATCTAGCATCAAGCTGACGAGTCCTCAGTCGGCTAGAGAACGGGGCCCAAAAAACTGCCTCGCTCATGAAATCTCAAGATGCGGTGCATGGGCACCGCATTGACTAGGTCATGGAGCGAAGCATGGTTGGGGTCTGCCGGTTGGTTACTTCCCACTCCGCTTTGATAGCGCACTTTTGTCGATGTCGTTCAGCAGTGGACGACTTGTATCGATTGGCGTACGCCCATCTCCTACCAATCCGGATGTGGCCAAGACATTCCACACCAGCATTAACGCCCAACATATCCGGCAACACGGATTGGCGCGATAAGGCCGCGCCTGCCGGTTATGTAAGACCCTCTACTTTAGCAATATGGTGCTCCGCCATTGTTAGCTTTATTGCATGGCTTGTTGTTCCAGCGCTTTTACTCAGTGGATGTGGTGGCGGAGGTGGGTCCGTATCAGACCAATACTCATCAGCACCCCAGCCTACATCATCATCCCAGCAAGGATTGCTGGCCTTACTTGCAGGTTCATCAGGCGGTCCTGGAAATATTGATGGTATAGGTGCTGCGGCAAGTTTCTTCGCTCCGGCAAGTGTTGCGTTAGACAGCGCGGGAAATGTATATGTAGCCGATGCGGGCAACAACACCATACGTAAGATCACCTCGACCGGGATTGTCACTACACTGGCAGGCACTGCCGGCGTAGGCGGTAGCACCGACGCCACAGGCGCGGCAGCGCGCTTTAGTCAGCCCAGCGGTGTTGCCGTAGATGGCACAGGAAATGTTTATGTGGCCGATACAGGCAACCTTACCATACGTAAAATTACCAAGGATGGAGTTGTCACAACACTGGCAGGCACTGCCGGCATAGGCGGTAGCACCGACGCCGCAGGTGCGGCAGCGCGCTTTAGCCAACCCAGCGGTGTTGCCGTAGATGGGGCTGGGAACGTTTATGTGGCCGACTCGGGTGCCTACAATGTACGCAAGATCACCCCGTCCGGAGTCGTCACTACCGTGGCAGGCAGCACTGCCGGTTTATTGGGAGTATTAAGTGACAACGTTGACGGTACGGGCACAGCAGCACGTTTTAGCGCGATCCATAGCCTCGCTGTGGATGGCGCGGGCAATGTTTTTGTTGCCGACTATAACAACCACACCATTCGCAAGATCACCCCGGCTGGGGTTGTCACTACCTTGGCGGGCACTGCCGGTATTCGCGGTAGCAGCGACGGCATAGGCGCGGCAGCTAGTTTCGACTATCCCAATGGCATCACTGTGGACGGTGCAGGGAATTTGTATGTGACCGATTTATTCACCTTGCGAAAGATCACGCCGGCTGGAGTTGTTACTACACTGGCGGGCACAGCCGGCAACAGCGGCAGCGACGATGGCATAGACACGGCGGCAAGTTTCAACGCACCGACGGGTGTTGCAGCGGACGGCTCGGGGAATTTATATGTAGCCGATATGAACTGCACCATACGCAAAATAACTCCGGATAGAACAGTCACGACGTTGGCAGGAGCCGCCGCGAAATGGGGTAACTCTGACGCCACAGGCGATGCGGCACGTTTTGGCGGGTATTTTCGTAATCTCCAGTTTTTCAATATTCCCCCAAGTGTCGCAGCGGACAGTTCGGGAAATGTCTACGTAACCGATATGAGCAACGCCACCATACGCAAGATTACGCCGGCTGGAGTCGTCACTACGCTAGCGGGTAATGGCGATATAGGCAAAACTGACTCCGCAGTTGGACCGGCAACCTTTACCAATCCCAAAGGTATTGCAGTGGACCGCACAGGAAATGTGTATGTGACAGATAACTGTTCCCTACGCAAAATTACCCCGGACGGTTTTGTCACAACGCCCATAGGCCGGGCAGATCAATTGTGTTTCGGCGGTGAAATAAGCCTTGCAACGGACTTCGAAGGCAATATTTATGCGAATAATGCCGGCAGCGAAACCGTAAGCAAGATCACCCCAGAAGGAGTTATCACTGCATTGGCAAGCACAACTGGTATAGGAGGCAAATTCAGTCATTCCTATGGTGCCGCAGTGGACGACGCGGGGAATGTTTACGTGACCGCAGGCAATACCATACTCAAGATCACTAAGCAGGGGAGCGTCACTACTCTGGCTGGCACTGCCGGTCAGTTCGGTAGCGCCGATGGCATAGGCGCAGCGGCTCGTTTCAACGATCCCAGCGGCGTCGCAGTGGATGGTCCGGGAAATGTATATGTTGCAGATCGGGGCAACAATACCATCCGTAAGATATCGCCGGCTGGGGCTGTCACCACTGTAGCGGGGGAAATAGGCTCATTCGGCTTTGCACCTGGCACACTACCTGGTGTTCTGAGAGCTTTGGGTGGCATTGCAATTTCAAACTCGACGTTGTTTCTTGTGACCGGCCTAGCAATTGCAACCATTAGCCCTTTGCCTTGATGATGTCTATAAGGCACAGTAACAACATGGTCGTAACTCGACCACAACATGATGTCTAACACAGCGACGGAGTCGGGTATTCGTCCAAACACAGCACAAAACCAGTGTCTCCAGGCGCTGAGATTTGCAAGTATTGACTGCCTGGTCGTGGGTACTATGTATGCTTCCTTTTATGCAGCCTTGTCTCCATGGCTTGACCTTCTGCTCATGGCCGATAGGGTGAGGGCCTCTGCGGTAGTAGCCGATGCTCTCCAAGACTTGGGGTCTCGGCAATGGCAGCATTGTGGAACCAGCACGACTGAGCGCAATCGGCCAGTTGCGGCGATTTAGGCTCTCTCCTTGATGCGGTCGTTCCCGGTGGAACCACAACATATCCCGGTAGTGCCTATCCCAGTCCGTCACTCGTTCACCAAGTTTGAGGAAACAAGTGCTTGAGCGTAATCTCACTGTGTCAGGTTCCCTAAATGGGGCCTTACAAGGCCCCATTTAGGGAACCGACTTCTTTAGCTATAAACCAAAATGTTAAAAGGTACGAAATATAGTGTTGAGAAAGGTATTGTTGGCCGATACGCGCCACACCTGCTGGAAAGGGCTTTAAGGGATTACGACAATGTTCATGAAGAATTAGTTGCCCTCCTTATGTCAAAAGACATGCACTTTGTTGCGAATTTACTGCGCTTCATTAAGAGAAGTAGGGGGTTTATTAGTGAAAAATACAAGGCATCGGAAGAATTAAGGAATGAAAATAGCTTAACCGTTTTTTCGAGATGTTTATCGGATTTCTTCTTATTTCATTTGAAGTTCTTCAGAAAGAACTCCGGTGAGAGTATTTATAAAATGATTAGATTTATTTCTGGTCACGGCTTATATCGCGGCGACAGAAATCTACCAAGCTATTTGCTTGGGCGCATAAGGTTTGAAAAATGTGAGGGGGTTGACAGGCCAGTAATTTATGCAAGACCTGGTCCATTGCAGGAATATATACTGGCTCATGAAATATACCACTTGGTATTCAGCATTTGGTTTGACGATAAACTGTCTTCATTCGAATTGAGGACAAGTCACTATGAAGGTCTTTCAGACATGATACGGGATGCCTCAAAGGTATGGCAGCCGGGGGAACAGTTACCAAGTGATTACCAAATCTCATATTTCGATGAATTGATGGCACCAATGAAGTTGTATGATTATCGATCTAAGAACATTAATACTGCTGATGACATAAACGAAGCTCTAATAGAAGTGCAAGCAGATACTTTCGCAGCACTTTTCGTTTCACGTAACTTTCTAGACCCACAGTGGTTCGCTCACATGTATGAAACGGCATTCGCGAATCAAAACGATGATCTAATAGATTCATACAACAACTTTGTATGGGCTTGGGCTAGTGTAATTAGACGAAACCCATTTCTTTTATATTTTTGCGCTAATAGTCTCTTGGCCGGATACAAAACTGGCAGACAACTTCCGAAATGGCACGAACTAATAGCGTCATATGACAAGAGATGACATTCAATAGCGAACTTCCTAAGATCGTTTTAGAGATCTCCAACACACCTAGAGGAAAATTGATCAAGTCAAAAGCCTTCGAGGCACTGTTGCCCATCGCTGATGCCGAGATATCTCTGAAAGGAGATAGTGAATTCGGATTTATTGAAGCACTATCAATCGGAATTGTATTTATTACTGCTAGAGCACTAGCGAAACTATCTGATGCCTTTTTTGGCGAGCTGGGTAAGCGTTTAGCAGACTCACTTCTCCCAAATTCAAAACAATTAACAAGAGAAGAGGTGGAAAAAGAGAGGCCTTACTTCGTATATATTGAGGTAAAAGTATCGGATGGTGAAGTTATTACAAGCATCGAGTTAGAAAGTGGTGCCAATTCGGATGAACTCACTAGTGCTATAACCAATTGCTTAATTGCATCAAAGAATCATATAAAGACGTGAATTCGGAATAGCGAATATGCGTAGATCATGCCCTAATATTGGATTTTTCATCTGATTTGAAATCTATGATTATTAGCGAAGACACGTTCAACCGGACTCGCTAAAGCTCACCGGTTAACAACGTCCGCTCTACGAACTGTTCTACTTCTGCTTAGGGCACCGAGCACTCAGTGACGACCGGCCGCTTCGAGAAGCGAAACTCCACTGACCGCTTTCCGGCGACGAATCTTGGAAGGTGACAGTCGCCTCGGTGCCCGTTGCTGACCTTCAAGAATCTGCGAAGCGGTCGTTCGCCCGTGTGGACTTGCACAGCCATGGACGCCCAGACAAATCGATCCTTAGCTCAGCAACGACTGTCGGCACGGAAGTCGATGGGACCGTCCTGCGGCGAGCAGTCCCAGTTCCGGCAAGCGATACTGACTTCTGGTGGCTCTCTGACTCAAGCGACAGGAAGCGCACATGTGGCATGATTGACGAATGAAGCGCAAAAAGCACAAGAGGCCTGGCCTTCGCACCGCAGCCCAGAAACCCGACGAGGTCTTCAGTTCAGGACCCCTTCGCATGATGCGGTTTGGCCGCCACATAGTCGCGCAGTCAAACTGGCCGCCGGGAGAGTTCGACAAGTTTCAGGCATGCCTTATAGCGGGCTATGACGAGGTCGTGCGAGAGATTGACCAAGATGTCGGCGACGCCGCAGCTCTGGTAGCGACGCTGGACCCGCTGGCAATGCTGCACCGCGCCTGGTGGGAGCGGAGTGCTGCGCACCTGCAGGTGGAGAGTGAAGTCGAAGGCGGCCCCGAACACGCTCATGCTGCGCGAATGCTCGACTACGTTCAGAGTTTGGTTGCCGGCACGCCGCCCGTGACGGGCCCGCCGAGCGAGCTGACCGATGAAAACTGGGGCAAGCTGCAGCAGTTGATTCAGTCCATCTTTCAGAAGCTGAATGTGCGGTACTTCTCCTGCGCGACCGCCAAGCACCGCCAGGACAGCGAGGCTGTCGACGCAGCCTTCGAAGAATTCCATTTTCGTACGCAGCTCTACTGGTGCAATGTCACCGGGGAACAGTATCAGAACCATCAGATTCAAGCACTACGGGAACTGCTCGCACCACAGACCGGTGCAGTTCTACACCTCTATGGGCTGAGCAGCGAGCAACTGTGCGATGAACTCGCAAAGATATGGCACGCACTGACCAAGGGCATCGGTGATGCCTTTGGTGCCATGGAGGCGTTCAGAGAGAAGTCTCTCGCGGCGCTAGACGCAGACATCAAAGCTGGCATTGCGAAGGATGGCGATACGGGAGAGCTGCTGCGCGCGTCAATCGTCCGTCATGGGCTCGAGGCGGAACAGAGCCGAGCAGTCGGTCTCTGTTTCTATTACGACCTCTTCGACTTGCAGAAGGTGACGAACTTGCCGACTACGTTTCTAGAGGACTTCTCCTTGGCGCCTGGCCAGGATGGTGAGTTCTTCGCCGACGGGCCCTTCAAGGGTTGGCCGCTGCGTGTCTGGCCCATTTTCAGGCGGCCCTTCGTCAACCTGGATGGGAGGTACTACTGCTTCGACCTGAGCGGCTTGTTCGATCACTTCTACCGACAACTAGAAAAGCGCGTATTCGCAGCGGACCAACGCCTCAAGCAAGCCTGGACCGACGCCCGCAAGGCAGTTACCGAGACTTTGCCGTTCGAGTACCTGCAGCGGCTGCTGCCCGGAGCAACGTGCTTCAATGAAATCTACTACTGGCTGGCCGAGGTCGGGGCAGCGGCTGCTCGCTATGAAGCGGACGGCGTGCTTGCGATTGACGGCCACCTGTTCATCGTCGAGGTGAAGTCTGGCTCGTTCACCTACACGTCGCCCGCTACCGATGTCGACGCACACGTGCAGTCGATCAAGAACCTCGTGTCCGCACCTGCGAAGCAAGGCAACCGGTTTCTTCGATACCTGAAAACTGCCGATGAGGTCCCCCTGCTGGACCACGCCGGAAACGAAACCACCCGCTTGAGGCTTCGAGACTATCGTCAAGTCACGATCTGCGCTGTCACGCTCGATCCATTCACGGAGATTGCGGCCCAAGTTCAGCGCCTATCTTCCATCGGCGTCGAGGTGGGAGACGAGCCCGTGTGGTCGCTGTCTCTGGACGATCTGCGCGTTTACACGGATATCTTTCCCAATCCGCTCGAGTTCCTGCATTTCGTCCAGATGCGCAGGGAAGCGTTCAAATCGGAGATCCTGCAACTCGACGACGAGCTAGATCACTTAGGTCTGTACCTTCAGCACAACGACTACCCCAAGTACGCGGCCGATATTCGCGGCGGAGCAAATGCTAGTCTGCAGTTCATCGGGTACCGCCATGAGATTGACAAGTTTTTCGCCACGCGCCTGCGGGACCCGACACTTCCGTCTCCCCTCCATCAAAAGATGCCTGCGGGCTTGACGACCTTTCTCGAGTTATTGCGATTGAGCGGCAAGGATGGTCGGTCCGCTATCGCGGCCTACCTGCTCGACATGAGCGGAGACTGGCGCGATCGGATGTTCGACACGCTGGCACAAGAGCTTGGGCGAGCAGATGCAAAGCAATCGCGTCCCTTCTCCACATTCGGGGAGGTGCGTCTGACAATTTTCGCGTGGACACCCCGGTGGCTTCGCCCTTCGGCAAGCGAGATGCGAGACCATGCGAAGGCGATCATGGTGATGCACGACGAGGCAGAACGGGTGCTTCTTGAACTCTCCTACGATGACGCGGGCACACTTCTCGATGCCGAATGGCAGTTCTTGCGACGGGCGGACATCACAGTCTTCGAACTGCCAGCGCTCCAAGAGCGGGGTGAGGCTCTGCGTGAAGCACGGCTTCGGAAAGCCATCGTAAAAAGTGGCCGCATTGGACGAAACAAGCAGTGTCCATGCGGTTCGGGAAAGAAGTTTAAGAAGTGCTGCGGCCCGGAGATGAAAGTGAAGTGACCAAGGCAAAGCCACTCGCGCGACGCAGACAAACCAGGACAGCGGTGCTGTCTGCCGCTTCGACGGAGCGACCCAATCGGGGCCGAAGGGTTGGGAGCCATGTTCGGAGCTTGTGCCCGACACCGCACTGCGTGGTCACTTCTTATGAGTTGGCTCCCGATGACCGGTCTGGAGCGCGAAGGCGAATGACCGCTCTTGGCCGCTATGTAGAGGTTTACATAGCGGCCAACAGCAGACCGTCGGTAAGCGTGAGTCGCTACCAGGTACGCCTACGAAGAAATTGGGCGCGTATCTTGCGAGCGAAGCGGCAGCAAGGAATCGATCTGACTGTTGAGACAGGACGGCAGTTTCTCCAGGGTGTC
>Ga0172380_10001841_pt1 | contig 35560 bp, 31 predicted proteins | sample Leawe162metaG_FD_119747 | JGI IMG/M metagenome (GOLD analysis project Ga0172380, IMG submission 119747) | Leachate microbial communities from a municipal landfill in Southern Ontario, Canada - Leachate well 162 metaG | ecosystem: Engineered > Solid waste > Landfill > Unclassified | place...
AACGCCCAGGCCGGGGTTGACACGAAAACAATGCTGATCATTGCAAGCCATGCTACCCAGCACACCAACGACAAGCAGGAAGTGACACCGGCACTTGAAAACATTACAGCATTGCCAGAAGAGACACTTGGCAGCGTTACGGAATTCATTGCCGACGGGATTGAAGCAGTGCAGGGCGAATGGGATCTTGTTTGCATGGCATGGAACATGTACTGGCAAAAGCGATTTAGAAAGAGCAAACAAGCTTTAAAAACGGATTAAACAGCAAACAGAAATGAATCGACCGAATCGAATAGCCGGGAAATACAACAAATCTTAAAAACGAGTATTCTGACTTTGCCCGTGGCTTCAAGCGCAAGTCAGACAGACTCCAAGAGCATTCACTATTTCCACTTAAATTTACTGCCAAAGTGCTAATTTCCCAACAAAAACAGTGAAGGCACCTTATTTCAGTAGTTTTGCAGTTAAAACAGGTACGAACTGCATGACATCTGCGATTACAAACACGTCGGCGATCTCACCGATGGGGGCATCCTTGTCTTTATTAATGGCAACGATGAAATCCGTTTTTTTCATACCAGCCAAATGTTGAATAGCCCCACTGATCCCGCATGCTACATAGAGCTTTGGGCTCACCGTCTGCCCTGTTGTTCCAACTTGGTGACTATGTTCAACCCAACCCGCATCAACCACTGGCCGACTTGCCCCGAGTTCACCGCCGAGGGCTTTCGCTAGTGCGGCAATTACCTGCACGTTATCTTTTTTTCCGATTCCGCGGCCGGCGCTCACAATTACCTCGGCTTTGCCTAAGTCCACGTCCTTTGCCTCAACAGGCTCATACCCAAGAAACTCAATCTTGCTGGCGCAGTCCACGTCCAATGCGACCACTGTCGGTATTCCCTGCGGTACCTTCTGGATACTGAAAGCACCAGACTGTACTGTTATTACAACTCTGTTAGTAGCAGGCTTGACCGTTCTGCGCATTTTCCCATTACAACATCCAACCTCAAAACTGCCATCATTAATGTCCACCACTTCCGATATCTGAGCAATTTTCAAATTCGCTGCCACGCGGGGCGCCAGATCCCAACCATACGATGAATGGGAGAACACTACAAAGTCTGGATTTTCAATCTTTATGGCGGCCAGAATCAGCTTTTTGTGTAGGTCTGGGTTGTATTCCCCGTATTTTACAACATCTGCCAGATAGAGAGTACCACCAAAATTCGGAACATTCTTAGCATCTCCGATAAGGCAAAAGGCAGTATCAGCGCCTGTTTTCCCAGCAAAAGCAACCAATTCATAGATCGTATCGAGTAATTTCCCTTCCCTGTATTCTCCCACAAGTAATGCTTTCATAAATTTCCCCCTATCTCAATACTGTGGTCTTTTCTTTTAATATTCCTATCAGCTTTTCGGCTATATCAGCCACTTCCCCTTCAAGAACGACCCCTCCTCCTCTCTTGATTGGGGGATAGAACCTGTTAGAGCTGGCCAAGGGTTCTTCATTGGGAATACTACTCACCGAAACAGCTTCAATCTCTTTCCTCTTTGCCTTCATAATATTTGGCAGGGTGGGATACCGGGGAACGTTAAGCCCCAACTGGCAGGTTACCAGGGCCGGCAAACGCATGCGTACAACCCCTTTTAAACCGCCTTCCAGTTCCCGTTTAACTTTAATTGCCCCGTCAGCATACTCAAAATCGACCAGAGTTGTCACGCTGTTATAATCGAGAAGTTCTGCAACGGTTACCCCAACTTGGGCAGAACCACGGTCCTGAGATTGCATGCCGGTAAAAATGAGATCAAACTTCTTGTCTTGTGCGTATGAAACGATAATCGATGCGACCTGCCAGGGATCTTTTTTGTGCACATACGGATCCTGAATATGCACTCCCCGATCGCATCCCATGGCCAACGCTTTCTTGATGGTCTCGACGACCCGGTCAGGTCCGATAGAAAGTACTGTCAAATCAGAGCCCTCCCCTAGCTGCTCCCTCAACTGGACCGCCTGTTCAACAGCGTATTCGTCGTATTCGTTCATCCGGTAGGCAAGGTCTGTTTCGGAGAACCAGTCGCCACTTTCATTTGCTTTGAAATGGGAATCCATATCCGGAACCTGCTTAATACATACTAGTAATTTCATGTAATCCTCCAGAATCGTTACAGCTTTTTTTCAGCACGGGAAAAGAACGCGCTGGTACCCAGCCTTAGACTTCACCTCATTAAGTACATTTGCATTTAAAACAACCCGTGCACCATCTAAACCTGCTTTCACATTCAAGCAATCAAATGTATTATTAGTATAATAGTACCACGATACACAATTTAAGGTCAAGGAGCTTATCAAACAGCGTTTAAATATTTGGATCGAATCAGCTCCAATCAGGTTTGATTTTGAATAGGTTTCTAACTCAATTAGAAGATCAAGAACAACGTGAATCCGTTCTTGAATCAAGTTTGCAAACATGAGGGATTCGGGTACTCTAGGTGCGTAACTATGGGCGTTTAATGCTGGCGCTCCAAGCGATAGGCAAGTTGAGGTCGCGTGAGGCCAAGCATCCTGGCCGCTGCAGAAAGGTTGCCGTTTGCTTTCTCCACAGCAGCTTCCGCCAATAGGGTATTAGCCTGTTCCAGAGTGATCTTGCCGCTCAAAATGGCCTCACAAAAGTCTTTGCCGCTTTCCCTCTGGCTTGGGCTCAGCCCGCCTTTGGCGTTGAGTTCAAATTCAAGCTCATCGTTGCTGTATGACGGAAACAGGTGGTTTATCGTGATGTGGGTGCCATTCGGGGCGAGCATAACACCGCGCTCCACAACGTTCTGCAGTTCTCGGATGTTGCCCGGCCATTGATAAGAAAGTAATGCCAGTTTGGCCTTATCGGAAAATCCGCGCAGTCTTTTTCCGTAGATTGCGGAATGTTTTTTAATAAAACTCTTGGCAAGGGACAAGATATCTAACGAACGTTCTCTGAGTGGCGGGATGTTGATTTGCAATGCATTGATTCGGAAATACAGGTCAGACCGGAATTTTCTTTCATCAACAAGCTGCCGTAAATTGATATTGCTTGCCGTGACAAGTCGCACGCTTACTTTATGTATTTTTGCACCTCCGATACGTTCGACCTCTCCCTCCTGCAACACCCGGAGTAGTTTTGCCTGTGCCGAAAGCGGCAGATCTCCCACCTCATCGAGAAACAACGTGCCTCCATTGGCTCGCTCGAAGCGGCCGGGGCGAGAGACATTTGCGCCCGTAAAAGCGCCTTTTTCCACACCGAACAGCTCTGATTCTACAAGATCGTGAGGAATAGCGGCGCAATTGATGGCGATGAACGGTTCCTTGCTGCGGATGCTCCAGTCATGCAACATGCGGGCGAAAACTTCCTTGCCAACACCTGTCTCACCCTGCAGCAGCACCGTGATCAGGCTTCCCGCCGCTTGCATGAGCAGGCCGTACGCTGCAAGGAAAGCAGGTGAATTACCCACTATATCTGTAGGCATTTTTTTTTCACTTGCAGTGGAACGCAACTGCACAACCTCGTCTTGGAGGCAATTAAGCTGCTCTGCAATTGAATCATGATTCATTAAAAGCGCAAAATCGCTGGCGTCCTCCCATTCCTCGACAGGCTTGCCGACGAGGACGCAGTGCTTCACACCCGCCCCCTTCGCAAAACATTCAACCTCCTTGTACAGAACTTGCCGCCCCATGAAAGCCGAAGTGTAGCCGCTCGCATAACCAACCAGAATCCAACAGACACCTTCGGAAGACTGCCCGTAATGACGCAGATGCGCTTGGCTTTCCCAAGAGTTGTCGCAGACGGCCTCAACAAATATTTTGCCTAATTTACGGTCAATCTCAAGTTTAGAGATGGAGGTTTTCACAGCACCTTCCAACCTGTATAGAAGCGGACCAGCCATGAAAGATTCGATATCGCTAGAGACTTCTGTGCCAAGATTTACAAGTTCATAATCGCTCACGCCGGAAGCGTAGCCCATGCGCATAAACACGCTTCGTGCGCGCTCCATCCCAAGAGTTTCGATCAACTCTCGCCGCATAAACGCGTACGTATCAACATGAACTAAGAGCATCCTGTGCTCATACAACCATATCTGACCAGTTTCACCACAGAAACGCAAATGTGAGCGCAGACTATTTATGGCTGAATCACTTGCTGGTCTATCAATTTTGTGCTGCCCATTCTTTTTTGTCATAATATCCTTTCTTTAGATTCACGCATGTCGGAGCATGTGACTCGTCAATTCCTACCGGTAACATCAATTTAATCGCAAGCAGTAAAGAATCCGCGCCAAAAAAACGCGGTTTTGAAATCAGCCCCCCATAGGGGGCAAGGCAACTTTTCTGATTGGTGCAGCGTATTCCCGTTTTGCAGCTTTAAATCCTTTATTCATGCCCTATAAGTTGCATTGTACGATTTACGGCCAATTGGCCATACCCATCCGGGACCGGCATAGCCATCAAACATGACCACGTCCATAGGGCGTGGATTTAACATCGCACTAAAACAACCTAACATTGTTTTATATATATCACATGTTTAGCTCAAATTGCAAAATATTTGTGGACTGGAATGCGGCACGTCAGTAAAGATGCGACACATTCCTTCCTGTACAATCCGCACACATTTTGATAATTTCATTGTATTGCAAGCTGTTACCTATGTTTTTTTTAGCTGCGGTCGGCGATTCCATATTTTCAAAAACTTGGAATAGTAAAAATGTGCCCCCCCCCTCCCCCAGATTCGTAATTTTCTGTAAATTTATCATTTTATTAAAATCAGGGGTCCATAGGACGTATTTTATCAATACAATAAACTACTATTTTATTGATCACCACATCATACCTAGTTTTCATATCAGCAGAACCATTCCCCTGATCCCACCCCGCACAACATGTACTTAATCAGTCTCTTACACGCCGTTGATGCCCTCGGTTACGGCAATAATCAGAGACTATTGCGACCACGCACAAAAAACTACACAAAAACAATATTATCACGTCCACTCGGCCCATTAAACAACGCATCATACTGTTATATCAGGATTTAATGTAATTGAATTGCTACTTACTTAAAGAGAACTCAATTTCAGGCTTCCTTGGATATAACAATGTTTGGCATAGTTCATGCTAAAAACCTGATTAGCTGAGTAGAGATTGACAGATTAAAAGCTGTTCGGAATGTTGTGGTGGATTGCATGTCTGCATCTGCACTAATAGTGAATCACATGACATGCTTATTTAATAAGGAAACCTAAATGCTCACACCACTTATCACCGAAATTCAAAGATTCAGCATGCATGACGGGCCAGGAATCAGGACAACCGTTTTTTTGAAGGGTTGTCCTCTTCACTGCCCATGGTGCCATAATCCGGAAAACTGGAACCCGGAACAAGAGATCTATTTTCACGTCAACAAATGTGTAACATGCGGGCAATGCGTGAATATTTGCCCTTCAGGCGCGTTAAAACTTCACCAGATTCCAGGCGAAAAGGCAATCCTTGCTATTGACCGGGATAAATGCATCTGGTGTTTCAAGTGTGTAGACATCTGTCCATCTGGGGCTTTGGAATCAGTAGGTAAATCGATGGATTTACCTAGCCTCGTGCAGGAAGTCCTGTCTGACAAAGTATTCTACGAGAGTAGCGGGGGCGGTGTCACCATTAGTGGCGGAGAACCGCTGCTTTATACTGAATTTACATATGAATTAGCACACATATTAAAAACAAAAGAAAATATTCACGTAGCCATTGAGACCTGCTGTTTTGCAAATTGGGAGAAAATAGAACCATTATTGGAAGTGGTTGATTTATTCATAGTGGACATCAAATCGATGGATCCGGATAAATATAGGGATATCATTGGCGGAACTCTACAAGTAGTTCTGTCAAACATTGAAAGACTCATCAATTCAAATGCTACGGTTCGCATCCATCTGCCAATTATACCCGGCTTTAACGACAGTGCATCCGATTTCGATGCCTACGCAGAGTACCTGGGACAATTCGCCGACAAACTGACGGGGGTTGATCTGATTCCCTTCCACTCATATGCAACAGGTAAATATACACAATTATCGCGTTGTTACCACTACCAAGACGTTACCGACCTTTCCAGTCAGCAGCTTATCCCTTTGGTCGATGCCCTCAGGCAAAAAGGGATTTGTGAGATTACCATTGGCGGCATGGTAGAGGCGGCTGCCTCTACTTAATTAAACTTTACTAAAGACGGCTGATTCGAACGCCGCAAAAGGAGGTGTATAAAAATTCCCACTATAATTATTACATGTATTCGCCGAACAAAATTCAAATTCCAAATTTATTCGAGAGAGGAAACATTATGACAAAAAACATTGTAACAGCCCAAAAAAGCGACTCCTGCAGCATTGCAAAAGCCAAGAAGGCCGTTCCCGGCAGCACTGCAAGAACCCAGTATTTATATGAAAACTGTCGATGGATGCATGTTTCAGGCGGGGAGTATGTGCGCGATGAGGTTAAAATCGGCATTGAGCGCGCGCGACTATACACAGAAGCCCATAAAAAAAGTATCGGTGAGCCGGAAATAATCAGAAGAGCTAAATGTATGGCGAACTATCTGGAAAACTGCAGCATATTTATTATGGATAAGCATCTCATCGTGGGTGATCACTGCGACGCTCCGGATGTTTTAAGCCTTTATCCGGAGATGGGCTATTTTGCCATGATCGATCTGGTTGAAAGTGACTCAATGCAAGAGGAGCACCGTGATGAGGCTCGTGAGATTGCGGAATACTGGAAGCCTTTTGGACTCCAAGCCAAATGCGAACCATATTACTCAAAGCATGAATTAGCTATCTCTTACCCGTGGGCAATCACTGAAACCCCTCCTTTTGTCGCCAATTACATGAGCTGCGCGCCTCCATATATGAGTGTCCTGGAAGACGGTCTTGACAAAAGAATTGTGTGGCTTGAAGAGCAGATAGCGTCAGCCAAGAAAAAGATAAGAAGCTATCCTTGGAACGGTCCTGAGAATCTTCCGCTACTTGATAAAATCGATGTTTGGACTGCAATGATAATCGCCGACAAGGCCGTCATTGTATGGGCCAGACGTTATAGTGACCTCGCCAAGTCAAAAGCCGAAGACTTCCCTATGGGCTCAAAGGAAAAAAATGATTTACTCGAGATTGCCGATATCTGTTACAGAATGCCGGCCGAACCTGCAAAAGGCTTCAGGGACGCCATGCAAAGCAAATGGTTTTGCTATGAAATTTGTCATTCTATTGAAAGATATGCATCGGGATACGCCCACCTTGAAGACAGACTGATGTGGCCATATTATAAGACCAGTGTGATTGACAAAACATTTCAGCCGATGACGAGGGGAGAGGCTATAGAACTTCTCGAGTGTGAGAGACTGAAGGTGAGCGAACGCGGAATTGCAAAAGGAAGGGTCTACCGTGAAGGCCAGTCAGGAGCTAACGACCTCCATATCGTAACTATCGGCGGACTGGATGAACATGGCAATGACGCGTGTAACGACCTGACTAATGCCATACTCGAGGCCTCGTTGAATATCAGAACGCCTGAGCCATCACTTATGTTCAGATATTCTCCAAAAATAAACGAAAAGACGAGGCATCTTGTCTTCGATAACATTGCCCAGGGCTTTGGTTTTCCGGCCATAAAAAATGATGAAAAAAACATCAAGCAAATGATTGAATATTTCAATATCCCGCCGGATGAGGCGGCCCATTACGCCCTCGTATTATGCATGGCCCCGGGAGTAGGGAAACGTCGTGGGACACAGAAGTCACGGACGGAAGGGGGCGGTGCGTTCTGTATGGCCAAACCCATGGAACTCGCCATGCATAATGGCTTTGATCCCTCCCTGACCAAAATCCAGATGGGACCCGAGACGGGTGATGCAACCAAATTTAAAAGTTTTGAAGAAGTCTGGAACGCATATGTCGAACAGCTCAAGTTTACAATCGCGCTGCATTTCAGAAACAGGGATGTTTGCAGAAGGGCGGAAATGAGATACTGCGAAAGTCCCTTCCTGGCCTCGATGGACGATATCTGCGTAGAGGAAGGCTTGGGAGCATTCGAAAACAAACAGTACCCCAACACCTGGAGTGATCCTGTTTCAATGCCTGATCCGATCAATTCACTGGCAGCTATTAAAAAGCTCGTCTTTGATGACAAGAAGTACACCATGGAAGATATGGTAAATGCCTTGTCAGCCGATTGGGTCGGTTATGATGAAATGCGGAAAGATGCCATGAATGCGCCTAAATGGGGTAACGATGACCCTTATGTGGATGAAATAGGCACGAGGATCTATGACCTGGTGGCCGATCTTTACCAGGAGCAGACTCAGTACAGCGGCATGCACCCGGTTCCGGTTCCACAGAGCGTTTCTCTGTATGCGGCAAGGGCTCCTCGCGTCGGTGCGCTCCCCTATGGTCGAAAGCACGGAGAGGTGCTGGCAGACGGTGGATCCTCTCCGTATATGGGAACAGACAAGAAAGGGCCAACCGCCGTACTGAAGACAATGAGCAAAATCCCTCAGGATCGGTATAAAGGGATACAGCTAAATCAGAGACTTCCTGTATCACTTATGAGGGAGAGTGGTGAAAAAGGCTTCAAGACGTGGACGGACTATATGACGGCATGGCATTCCCTGAATATAGATCATGTCCAGTTCAATGTGGTGAGTAACGAAGACATGCTGGCGGCACAAGCAGAACCGGATAATTATGAGGATCTTATTGTGCGGATTGCTGGCTACAGCGCAAGGTTTATAAGCCTTCCCAAAAATGCACAGGATTCAATTATCGCAAGGACTGAACAGAAATTCTAACGTTTATTGTTACTAACGCGAAAGGGCAGGGTCACTGTTCAGGGCCCTGCCCACCACCTCTACTAACTTGATACACTATACATCATTCGTCTAAAAAAGGAGATAGTCATGGCCAAGTGCAGAGCTTGCCGCTGGTATAAAATAGATATAGGAGATCCAACCCAAGGTTTATGTATTACGGTAAGCCTTTCAGATGAAAAAGAATCTACCGGGGGAACGGCATCTTCGGTTATTACAGGAAATATGGTGAATGGTTCCGATGAACAATGTAATAATTTTGAAGACAAGAGTAATACTTCCCGCAGCCAGAGGCTAAAAGAAGGAATGTGATGGACTCGAAGACCGGGCAACTAAAAGTCGTCTCTCCGGAACATGGTGTGATAGTTAATTGCCCGACGATATTTAGTTTAGGCCATGGTGGGCCCTTTGTAAAGCGACTGTGACTCAAGCTTCCAACACAGCCACAAATATCACCATGGCCTTATATTTTAAAGTCCTTAACTGCACGGCGCTGAAAGTTAAACGAGAGATGGTCAAATCTTTTTAAATTTGATGGTCAAGGTACCTACTCAGAGTGCCGCTAGTTACAAATATAACCGTTCAGATTGGATGAAGAAACAAACAGAGCATGTGGTAAGAGAGCCATAACACCAGAAGGAACAATGGGAACTGGACTTTACCAAAAACACCTGTTCACTTTTAGGGGCTTTCCTTTAAACCACACACTATGCGGGTGGTCATGACTATAAATAATGGAGGTAAAAAATAAACATGAGTAAAACATCATTTTCATTCATCATGAAAATCAAAACTCTAATGTTGCTGGCGGCCTTCCCGTTGATCCTGATTGGCTGTGAGGCACGGTTGAACCTTGAAGGCGTCAATAAGGAGCTGACAAAGCCTGTGCGGCGTACGGACAATTTTCAGGCTCTTACAAGCAATGGAACTGTAATCACTGCAGTCGGCGACAGTGGGTTGATTCTTACCAGTCCCAAGGAAAGCAATCCTGAAGATGCACGACAGTGGACTCGTACCAAAATTGAGGGGCAACCAAATTTTATCGACATCGTCGCCTGTCCTGATAACTCAATGATCGCCCTGAGTGTGGAGCGTCAAATATGGACCAGCATCAACAACGGCCAGAAGTGGACTAAATCAGATTTGCCGACCAAGGAGCCCGTGGTCTCCCTGGCCTGCGTGCCCAACGGTGATTACTGGATTGTGGGCGCCGCAACCACATTATTGCACAGCACCGACAAAGGTGGAAGTTGGAGTAAAAACAGCCTCAATGAAGATGCAACATTAACCCACATTCAGTTTTTTGATGCACAACATGGTCTTGTCTTCGGTGAATTTGGGTTAATGGCCAAGACTGGGGATGGTGGCAAGAGCTGGCAACGGGCCCCCAAAATGCCAGATAATTTTTATCCCATGGGCGTCTACTTTACCGACTCCCAGCATGGCTGGGTTGCGGGCCTGAGCGGTACGATCCTCCAGACTGACGATGGTGGAAAAAGCTGGAAACGTCAAGAGACACCGACCAGTTCCCCCCTCTACGGCTTTTGTGCCATGGGTGACAGGGTTTTCGCCTTCGGCGACAATTACACCGTCATCGAACTTGACGGTCAGAGATGGGTTGCCCTTGATATCCCACATCTCTCTTCAGCCTATCTCCGTGACGCCAAGGTTATCAACAATGATATGTTGTTGGTTGCAGGTGGAAATGGAACTTTGTCCTCCGTAAAAATAAAACAAAAACTATCGCTACCCGGAGGACTCAGCAATGCCAGATAATAACTACGCAAAAACACATAAGTTTGCTCACCTGCTACGCACCCTTAATAATCGGATATTCGCTCATCCCAAAACTTTCCTTGTGATGACCCTGCTGATTACGATCTTCTTTGCAACGCGTATTCCGATGCTGAAGATCTATTCGGATTTTGCCGATTTACTGCCGCAGAGTCACCCATATATCAAATTGCACAACGAAATCAAGGAATCCTTTGGCGGAGCCAACGTAATAATCGTCGGGGTTGAGGTAGAAAAAGGCGATATTTTCAGCAATGAAACTCTGGCCAGAATCCACCGTATTACTCAAGCGATCGACAGCCTGCCCGGAATCAATCACAACCTGGTGGCCAGCGTCACCCATCGTAACACCCGCAAGGTCTGGTTGTCCGAAGATGGCAACATTAACTCTGAGTCCTACTATGATCCAATGGTCACCGACCTATCGGCTGAGAAGCTTGCGAATATCCGCACTGACGTGACCGCTAACCCAAGTGTTTACGGTCCGTTGGTTTCGCCGGATATGCACATGGCACTGGTCAAGGCACAACTGATCGAAGGCCAGCTCGATTATGCTAAGAACTTTGAACTACTTCAGAAGTTGCGGAAAGAGGAAACAGCACCAGGTTGCAAAATCCATATAACAGGACAGCCGATGCTGCTTGGCTGGACTTATCAGTACTTAAATCAACTCATCCAGATCTTTCTCTATACTGTACTGCTTATGATTGTTCTGCTTGTTTTGTATTTCCGGAAGGTCTATGGGGTACTGATCCCGTTGGCCGGGGTAATTGTTTCCACTATCTGGGGCCTCGGTATTATTTCACTCTTCGGCTATAATTTGGATCCGCTGAGCTTGGTCATCCCCTTCCTGATCTCAGCCCGAGCCCTGTCACATGGTATCCAAAATGTAGAACGCTACTATCAGGAGCTTGCCATAGACCCTGATCCCTGTAGGGCTGCTCAGGAAACATTTGATAACCTGTTCCACCCCGGAACCGTGAGCCTTATTTGCGATGCCATCGGCCTGATACTTATCGCCATCGGCGCCATCCCTCTTAACACTAAATTGGCTTACTACGCCTCAATATGGGTGATAACCATCATTATTACCGTTCTGATTGCGGTACCACTGCTGTTGATGATATTGCCAAAACCGAAAAATATCATAATCAAGCGGACCTTCTTAAAGGGAATCAACACCTTTTTCAGCGGCACCATCGCTTCGAAAAAAACTCCAAGGTTGGCATTGATTTTCGCGGGGATCTTGCTCTGCGGAGGATTGTATGCTTCATCGAAAATCGTTATCGGTGAATCGGAACCGGGGTCGCCTATCCTGTACCAGAATCATGACTACAATATCTCTTCCAAGAAGATCAATGACAGCTTTCCGGGGTCAGAGGAACTGTACCTGGTGGCCGAAACCGACACCAAGGAAGGTTTAAAGCGTCCCGAGGTACTGCATGCCTTGGAGGATTTGGAAAAGCATATGATGCTTGACCCTGAATTAGGCGGCGTAAAGGGCATTGATGGGTTGGTAAAACAGGTCAATCGTCTACTTCACAGCACTGACCCGCGATTTAACGTGATCCCGGATGACAAAAATTATGTTGGCGGCGTTATGTACACCTTCATGATGTCTAATCCGGTCCCCGGTGCTATGAACGAGTTCACTGATACCAACGAGCAGAAGGCCAATCTGGTCTTCTATTACAAGGATCACAAGGGCGAGACGATCCGTCGGGCGATTCATCTGGCCAAACAGTGGATAGTCGAAAACGAGGGGAAGGTCAAAGGATTGAAGATCCGTTTGGCGGGAGGGACTATGGGGGTAACAGCGTCAATGAACGAGGCTGCATACGAAACTAACATTTTGGTGGTTCCATTAGCGTTTCTGTTGATTGTTGCCGTCGTCTCCACCTTCTACTCCTCCATCCAGGCAGGCCTGTTGATGTTTATGTCGATGTTCTTCGCCACCACCTTAACTTATGCATATATGGGCATAAGCGGGATGGGTCTCAATATCAATACTGTACCAATAATATCAGTGGGCATTGGTGTCGGTATTGACTACTCGATTTACATGATGGATCGAATTCGGACTGAAATGGTGATTTTGAAATCCCTTACTGCGGCCACAAGGAAAGCCGTTTCCACAACCGGCCAGTCAATCTTCTTTACTGCTTTTACCCTGATTGCAGGGATTGTCATGTGGGTGTTCATGTCCGATCTGCGCTTCCAGGCAGATGCGTCAAGATTGCTCATTGCCATGGTTGTTTTCAACGCACTTTGCGCAATGGTGCTGGTTCCAGCCTGGGTGCTGGTGTTCAGACCGAAGTTTCTCTGCGGGGCCTACGAGGACGAAGATGGAATAATCCACAATTGACTTGGTCTGCAGTATCTATATCACAGTAGTTTCAACAAAAAGGAGGTAATCGTATGAAATGAAAATGGAATTACCCACGTTCAACCTATGTCTTCTTTAATTTCAACAAAAAGGAGTGGATTGCATGGTAGAAACTACGAACCAAAGGGAAGTTAAGAAGTTTTGTCTATGGTCGGCTATCATCGTTGGCAGCATGCTGCTGGTATCTACAATACCGGCCGCAGCAACAGAAACAGCAACAGAAGCAATACCGGCAGCAGAAACAGCAACAGAAGCAATACCGGCAACAGAAACAGCAACGGAAGCAATACCTGTTGTAGCAGCGAACAAAGCGAAGTTCTTCGGGAAAACTAGCGGTTTTATTGAAAATGCCACCTTTTTTAGGGACAATGTGGGACTTTCGAAATCTCGCAACACAGCACAGTTAGAGTTAGAGAAGCGGATCGACAGTAGCCTTTTTATTAACGGTGTGTTCCGTGCGACTTATGACGGCGTCTATGATCTCAATGACAGCAAATTCGGACCCAATTCCACAAGAGAAGCATATCTGGGTCAAAACTGGCACCCTCGCGACGATGCAACAACTAACAGCCCCGTATTGGGTGGGAAACCCTTCCTCTCTCCCCCCGTCCCTTTTGTCTGTGAAAACGATCCGACATTGTGCCGTAACCTCAAGGGCTACATGGATAAAAAGATTAACGATGTCAGGTTCCCTGAATTCAACGATGAATTTGACTTCATACGAGAACTCTATGTCGACAAAACCTTCTCCTTGAGCAACGGCACAAAATTATCGGCTCGCCTCGGCAAGCAACAGGTTGTCTGGGGCAAAACTGACCTGTTTCGGGTGCTCGATGTCATCAATCCGGTCGATTATTCACGCCAAAACATCTACGACGAATTGCAGGATATCCGCATTCCGCAGTGGATACTGAAAGCCGAATCACGTTTTGGTCAAACAGGTATCTTTGATGAACTCACCACATCCGTAGTCTGGAATTTTGACAAGTTCCGCCCCAGTGTTCTCGGCCAGGCCGGTCAACCCTATAAGATTCTGGATGCCGGGAGTTTCTTCAGTTCCTACCTGAATATCAATCAACACCCTGCGGTAGGCGCCCTGTATCCCGGAGGACCGGTACCGATTATTCATGCTGTTGATATCCCCGGCTGGAAATTGGAAAACACCCAAATCGGATTAAAGGTGGAAGGTGTCTACCAGAACGTAACCTTCTCTCTCAATGCCCTGCATTACCGTCAGCAGTTGCCATCACTGCACTTTCGTGGGCATCCGGGAGCCCCAGATAGTGGCCTGCCCGCCCCCGATGGAGTCTTCGATATCGTTTTCCCTGAGGTAAACCTGTTCGGCGGGTCCATCGACTACTATGCCAAATCAATAGACGCAGTTTGGCGTTTTGAAACCACCTACACCAAAGGCGAAGAGCTACCCCGCGATACGGATGGACACAAAAAAACCGATATGTACCGTTATGTGGTTGGTTTCGACAAGAATCTGATGATTCCGCTGCTAAACAGCAGACGTTCCTTCTTGATCTCTACCCAACTGTTTGGCCAACATATTCTGAATCATGAAAGTGATATGCCTGACTACAAAAATAATTGGACCGGCACTCTTCTCTTTCAAGGGTTTTATTACTTCGATCGGATCATCCCCAAGGTTCTTGTGGCCCGTGATTTCGCGAGCCTTGGGACGACGATTGCTCCCAGTGTAGACTGGCTTGTAACGGACAATTTGAAGGTTACCCTTGCGGGCAACATCAAAACTGGAGGCAATAGAACGTTCAACTGGTCGGTGAATGATAAGCTTGCAGGAACATCATTGCCTCACGATTTTGAGCCACTGGCTCGTTTTACCAACGGCCCCATGGGTGTTGCCAACAAAGAAGACGAAATCCAGTTAACTCTTCGCTACACTTTTTAATCTCTGCGGGTACAATTCCCCGCAGCTTGCTGCGATGTGAGCATCAAATTGCTTGTCAGATACCCCGCTGCTTGCGGCGGGGTTATTCATTCTCAACAACTACGAAAGGAATTCAATATTATGAGAAACAAGATTCTTCTTCCTACGGCATATTTGTTACTGCTGTCAAGTACGGCTTCTGCTGCGACGTTGGCAGATGTGGAAAACTCTTTTAACCCTTACAAAAAAGGTGTCCCTCAGGTTGCCGGGATCAATCCCGGTATGGTTATCAATTCCAAAAATTGGCAGGTCGCCAAAGATGTGCTCGACCCCTCATTTCTGAGTTATATTCAAGCAGGAAAGTACGAAATCAAGGTTGGCAAAACTACCTCATTTGACCAGGCTCCGGCCTATATCAAGCAAACCAAGGATCGCCTCGGCAAGGCCAAGCTTGGTGAAAAGCTCGGCGTAATTTCAGGCGCTGATGCTGGTCGACCCTTCGTGGAAGAACCTTCCCTGAATGACCCCAGGGCTGGAGAGAAACTAGCCTGGAACTTCAAGTATGGATACTCCCAAGGCGACTCTTGGTCAATTAAACCTTGGATATGGAAGTTCCGCAACATGAAGACCGGTAAAATTGAACGGTCCCTGACATTTGACTTTCACATCATGAAATTCACACATCGTGCCGTAGTTCCGCCGGTTCCTGCGTTTAAAGACAACCCTTCCAAAATTTTCCGCGCGAACTATTTCAATGCGCTGGAGCCTTTTGACATAAAAAATACGCAGGTACTGACGCAACGCTTTGAAGATGATACACAGCTTGACAACTCCTACCTCTACCTCGGATTCCAGCGCCGGGTTCGCCGCATGTCCAGCGGGCAGACCACCGATGCGTTCCTCGGCTCTGATACCATGCTGGAGGACTTCGAAGGTTATAATGGCCGCATCAGTGACATGAAGTGGACTTACAAAGGCACCAAAAACATTCTGCTGCCCTTTTATAACCACAATGACATGCCTCTCGACCAAGAAATGTACAAGGGTGACAAAGAGGGCTTTAAAATGATAGCGGGGACTGGTACGGCAGGATGTTTCCCGGCGATTACTTGGCAACTACGGAAAGTTTATATCCTCGAGTCAAAACCACTGGATCCGAACCATCCGGTTGGTCACCGCGTCCACTTTATGGATGCTCAGACGGCGACAATTCCCCTAACCAGTATATATGATCGTTCCGGGAAGCTGTGGAAAAGCTTTACCATCACCTATACCCATGCAGATCATAGTGTGCGGCAAAACAAGGGAACCGGCGTCACTATGTACGATTTTTATGCTTTGGTCGACACCCAGGCCGAACACTGCACCACGGGGCATTTCAAAACGATTGCTAATTCCCCAGAAACCACTCGAGATTTGTTTACTGTTGAGCATATGCGCTCCTCAGGTAAATAGAAGGCTTAGCCTCCGGGCTCCTTTTGGAGTTAATAACTGTTTATATTGCTTATTTCGGGAGGAGGGTAACCTCCTCCCATTTTTGAATGTTGCACAAATAATTCACAAAAAGGATGAATGCAATGGCTGAAAATGCGATTGTAAACGGAATATTGGACCTGGAATGGGAAATGTTCGTTCGTGTAAAAAGCGCCCATCCTGCCGTTTGCCAGAGCGCTCCCGACAATTTCAGAGCAGTTCGAGGCAGCATATTTACGATGTGGACTGCGGAGATGCTGGTAGCCTATCTGGAGCAAATAGAGAGCGCCAAGGTACTGGGTCGCAACCTCCTGACTGAAAAATATGCACGCATGGACAATTTGATTCCACCTCTTACAGACAGCCCTTACATTGATAAGATCGTGGAAATCAATGAACTCTGGCAGAAAGAATTGGAAAAAAAATATCCGGCTCTCTACAACCGCTGTTGCCGCACAACAGAACCAACTGGTGATGGCCAAAATTTCTCTGTCTATCTGCGCAGTGAACTTGAGACATATGGCGACAAAACCTTGGAACTTTATTATTGGAACGTGAAAAACGCCTATGACAAGAATAACAATTTATCAATTGAAGCTTTGGAGCATCTTGTGCAAAAAAGCGGTTACCAAGATCTGGAACATGCAGAAAGATGCCTGAACGGCGAATCTTAGGGGGGGTAGTTTGCCGCTGAGATAAAAGTGGTGCGGGAGGCCGAAAAAGCTTGACTTCGATGAGGCAGAATATGGAACCCGAAATGATACAAGAGTTCAAGGAAATGGAGTGGTTTGGCAGTCGTGTTTTGAAGTCACGCTATACACTTTCCGAACATGTGATCAGGTTTCTTGTGGCTGGCAAGGTTTCCATACAAGGCATCGAAACTGTGTTGATGACAGGCAACATCCTGGAAGAGCACAGGAACCTGATGCGCGCTACCAGTTATCTCATAACCGGGGAGACTACCGACAGGAACCCTCTTCATCTCGTGTGCGCCGAAGACGTTCATCACTGTTTAGTCATTCTGTTTGCATATGTGCCTGTTCCTCCTGTTTGGGTAAGCCCGACACGGAGGACATTTCCTGGAGAAGATAAAATGACAGAATCCGTTGGCTTGTGTTTTTTTTGTGGCGGTGATCTGGTTGAAATCACAATTGGTAATTACTATTATCGGTATGAGGGACAGTTGATTGTGGTCAAGAAACTTCCGGCCACCTTATGCCAACAGTGCGGCGAGAAATACCTTGGCGCTGATGTGGGGAGAAAACTTAACGCCCAAATTGACGAAAAGAAATTTTCGGGCACTGAAGTGGCCAATGTCATTGATTACGAAACGTAAAAAGGGCTTGATAATGACTCCCACATTTTCGCACCTTGAAGGTGATTTCATCCTTTTAACTTTTCATCAATAGACAACCTGTATGGCTTTAGACGAGGGATCGATATGAATTTTCTAACCATTCAATCAAGGCGCATTCATTATGTTCGCCTTCAGTCGAAAAAAACAAAAGGTCACTCCCCCACCATTGTTATGCTTCACGAAGGTCTTGGATCAATTGCCATGTGGCAAAAATTCCCTCAGCAGGTGTCTGACGCGACAGGCTGCGACGTGCTGGTATATTCACGCCACAATTACGGCAATTCAGACCCCATTGGAAGGGACTATGATGATGACTTCCTGCATAAGGAGGCACTGGAGATACTCCCGGAGATACTTGATCGGTTGCATATAAAAAAACCGATTTTGTTAGGTCATAGCGATGGTGGCTCAATCACCCTGATTCATGCGGGAGGAACGGAGTGTGACCTGACCGGCGTGATTCTGATGGCGCCTCATGTTCTAGTGGAAAACATTAGTTTCTCTGGTCTTGTGGCAATCAAAGAAGCTTATATGAATACGGATCTACGCAAAAGACTTGGGCAATATCACGCTCATGTGGATGCAGCCTTCTATGGCTGGAATAATGTCTGGTTGCGTCCTGATTTACGGGGCTGGAACATTGAGGAATACCTGCCCTTAATCTCATGCCCCGTCCTGGCTATTCAGGGCGCCGACGATGAATATGGCACAATGGAGCAAATCGACATCATCGGTCGTAAAGTGAAGGATGTCGAACTCCTGAAACTTTCCCGATGTGGCCACTCTCCGCACAAAGACCAACCAATTGTCGTACTGAAGGCGATCACTGATTTTCTTGCAAAACGCTTTTGAATCTTTGAAAATATAAATCAGATGAGGATTTACCTTGAACGGGCTGAAACTCGCTGAACACTATTTTAATACGTATGGCTTGCCGCTGATCTGTGACACTTTTCCGGAATATAAGGATCGCATCGCTGCCGGTCTGGTCGGTCTCGGGTCCGACTGTCTCGGCTTTGACGACGAGTTGTCCAGGGATCACGACTGGGGACCAGGCTTTTGCCTGTGGCTCTCCAAGGCGGATCACGATCTAATCGGTAGTGCGTTAATGGAAGCATATAATCTGCTTCCAAAAACATTTGAGGGGTTTGAACGCGAAACAAGCGAATGGGGCAACGGACGCGTCGGGGTGTTTGAAACAGGCGCTTTTTATGGTGATTTTATTGGTCGAGCAGATACTCCTGAGACATTATATGACTGGCTGCGCATTCCGGAGAATGGTCTTTCGGTATGTACCGCCGGGAAGGTTTTTTATGATCCGCTTGGCGAGTTCTCGCGGATAAGGGAAACACTCCTCGCCTTCTATCCTGATGATGTAAGAATTGTCAAGGTTGCTGCGCGTTGCATGGCTGTGGGACAATCCGGGCAATACAATTTTATCCGATGTCTCCGGCGTCATGACTACTTTGCAGCACAGTATGCGGAAACCAAGTTCTGCGCGGACGTCATATCTCTGGTATATCTGCTGAATCACAGGTATGCGCCGTACTACAAATGGCTTCTGCGTGGCGTCAACGAACTGCCGCTTTTAGGTGCATTCAGCTTCGAGAAGATATCAGCCATGGTAATATCAAACAATTACGAGCAAAAGAAGATGCTCATTGATGAAATATGCGCCGCCGTGATCCGGGGACTGCAGGCAGAGGGGTTAAGCGCATCAACAAGCACGTTTCTCGCAGATCACGGCCCGGTTATACACGAAAAAATTGTTGATCCAACTCTGCGCAATTTGGACGTCTGGATCGGGTAGCCATTTATCGCTCAAGGATCCCTTCATATGGAGCAGTTCATAAAAAAGGTTTTGGTGATCGGCGGTAGTTATTTTGCCGGCCGGGTTTTTGTGGAGGAGTTGCTAAAATGCAAGGATGTCGATATTCATGTATTCAACCGCGGGAACATCCGTCTTGGCATCGATGGAATTACTGAGCACCGCGGCGACCGGGAGGAGCCCGCTCTGATCGGCAGATCCATTCCCGAAGAGGAATGGGACGCCGTGGTCGATTTTTGTGCCTACATCCCCTCGCATATCAAGATCATGCTGAACAATGTGCCGGGAAGGATAAAGCAGTATATCTTCATCAGCACGACTACTATCTATCAGAACAGCTGGAACCTGCCAGTCCGGGAAAATGCGCCAAAGATCTCCGGTCCGCAACCCGAGCTTGGACCCGACGCTGATTACGGTTATGACAAATGGCGCGCCGAGCATGCGTTGCGGCAAATGTGTGCACACACCGGAATTGCCTATACCATTCTCAGGCCGGCAATCATTTACGGCTTCTATAACTATGCCCCCAGAGAGCAGTACTTCTTTGACCTTCTGCAGCAGGGGGAAGCAGTTGTGATTCCGGAATGCTGTCCGGCTCTTTTCAACTTCATCTGGGTCGTCGATATGGCACAAATGATCATCCGCTGCATTGGCGAGAAAAAGGCATACAATCAGGAGTTCAACCTGGTATCCGATGAATTGATCTCTTATCCGCGGATCGTTGAAGTGCTGGAGGAAATTACTGGTAAACAAATACCCGTGGTGCGTAAATCGGTCGAAGAGATCAACCGAGAACGGATTCCGCTGCCGTTCCCCATCAATGAGCATCTGGTATACAGTGGTGTAAAGATGCAACGGTTGTTGGATTTTGATTATACCCCCTTTGCAAGCGGCATGCGCGAGACATTCAACTATTACCAGATGGTGCAGATGAAACGCCGGGAGACACTCCGTCAGCATTAACGCATCAACTTTGTCCAACGAGACGGTGGCGACATGACATCCGAATAGGACGAGACAGTCGATGTTGCTGTCATTGACCCGACTTATATCATTGAAATTACAAGTTATTTAAACTACGCCGCCAGTGGTGTGAAATATGTCTAATAGAGTTTCAAGTTTTCTAAAAGGACCGTCCTTTTCAGTTTATTGGGCCTGTCGCCAAACGTAAATCCCGTTTTATTTTTGCAGGTGCTGTTTTTGTGGTCGTTGGTCACTGTTGCCAACCAAAAGGAAGTGAACACTTTATGCGCAATATTTTACGCGCTCTACGTTCCAGAAACTACCGTCTCTTCGTTGCGGGGCAAAGCGTCTCCCTCGTAGGAACTTGGATGCAACAGGTTGCCATGAGCTGGCTTGTTTACCGCCTGACCGGCTCTGTGATGCTGTTGGGTGTTGTTGGCTTTGCCAGTCAATTCCCGACTATCATCATCTCCCCTGTAGCCGGCGTGCTCGCTGACCGTTGGAATCGTCGACCTCTTCTTATTGCTACCCAGACCCTTGCATTGTTTCAGGCGGTTTTTCTTGCAACTGTCGTTTTGACAGGAAATGTGCAGGTCTGGCAGATAATCCTGCTCAGCCTGATACTGGGTGTCGTCAATGCCTTTGACGTACCGATACGTCAATCCTTTTTAGTCGAGATGCTCGAACATCGGGAGGACTTGGGAAATGCTATTGCCCTCAATTCCTCTATGTTAAATGCGGCATATCTCATAGGCCCGTCCATTGCAGGTTTGCTCGTGGCATCAGCAGGAGAAGGGGTTTGCTTTGTACTGAACGCCATCAGCTATCTGGCGGTTATTGTGGCGCTTGCGGCCATGCGGCTCCCACATGGTTCTCAGCCTCTCCGTCCCAGAAACCATGTCATGCATGAACTCCATGATGGCTTTATGTACGCTTATAAGTTTGCCCCAATCAGAAACATTCTGCTCCTGGTTGCGATAGTCAGTCTCATGGGGTTGCCCTATACCGTTCTGGTGCCTGTCATTGCAAAGGAAGTTTTACATGGTGGTGTGCAAACCTTTGGATTTCTTATGACTGCGGCTGGCGGAGGTGCCCTGCTGGGTACCCTGCATCTCGCCTCACGCAAGAGTGTCCTCGGATTTGATCGATTGATTGTGACGGCAACTTTTTTCTTCGCTGCTGGTATCGCCGTACTAGCCCTTTCCAGCAATTTCATCCTCTCGCTGGCTGCAATGGCATCGGCAGGATTTGGGGCAATGAAGCTGCTTGTTTCCTGTAACATGGTTCTTCAAACGATTCTGGATGAAGACAAGCGAGGGCGGGTAATGAGCATTCTTGCCATGGCATACATCGGCATTGTGCCGTTCGGAATTCTTGGTGTCGGGGCAATAGCTGGCATTATCGGCCCACGGAATACCTTGCTGATTGGTGCCGCTGGTTGCCTGTTCGGGGCTGCTGTTTTTGCACGTCAGATTCCTTACTTCAGGGGACAAGTGCAACCAATCTACGTGCGTATGGGAATTATCCGGGAAGTTGTGGATTAGCGACTGTTACGAGGATACCCAGCTAGAGAGTTTCTGGGGAACGCTGGAAAATGAACTTGTTCATCACAAGCGCTACTGTACACGCCAGGAAGCGATTCAGTAAATCAGTGAGTATATAGAAATAGTCTATAACCGGCAGCGAGGGCAATCGAGGTTGAACTATCTTTCACCAATTTTTTTGAGAGAAACTACTTAACTACAACAAAAAAAAGGCGGTGTAGCCATAGTTATGGTGTACACTATTGACAACCTACCTGAAAAAGGAGAAATACATGATCACATCAGAACTCTTACAGCGTTATCCCTTCTTCGCTTCACTGACAGACGAACAACTCAAGGCCATCGCAATGATTAGCGAGGAGAAATCCTTCCCCAAAGATAGTATTCTGTTCAAAGAAAATACCACTGCCAACAAACTGATGCTCCTGCTGGAAGGCTCCGTGGTCTTGTTCTACAGCGGCGGGAGCGAAGGATCTGTTGTCAATTCCCCGGTATGCTCGATCGCTTCCGGAGCAATTTTCGGTGTTTCGTCACTGATCAAACCCTACCAATACACTGCCTCTGCCCTGGCTACCATGCCGGTCAAAGTGGTGGATATCGACGGGGCCACTTTGCGGATGATGGCAGAAAACGACCCGATACTGGACCATGTGCTGATGAGCAATGTGGCGTCGGCCGTACTCTCACGCTTACACTAACAGCGGTATTCGGTAGAGGGTCAACAGGAGACATCAACGTGTAAGAATGCTTGTTGTAAAGATCGGCTTGTTGTGTGAGCCGTTGCTGAGTCCTGTTGACCTGTTTTTTGGACAGCCCCCCGAAGCCACTCGCATAGTGAAAGGGCAGATAGTCTGCTTCGAAAAAGGCAAAGGGTCAAATCATCTCCAATAATGCTTTGACGGTCTTGTTGATCCCTTCCGCAGCCTCGGAAATCCGCTCGGCCAGCATATAGGCCGGGGTGGATACGATCTTGTTCTTTTTGTCCACTACAATATCCCTCACCGTACATGCCACATGGCTGCTGCCTGTGTTATTAATGGCTTCCGCAGTACCGGTGTCAGCGCCGATGGTAAGCTGAGGGGCATATTCCCTGCCAAGAGTTGTCGCGATAAGTGCTGGTGCGATGCAGACAGCGCCGATCGGCTTCCTTGCCGCCGCCATCTCACTGATCAAACGGGCTACATCCGGCTGAACAGTTGCGTCAGCGCCCATTACGGCAAAATTGCAAAGATTCTTGGCGGCTCCAAATCCGCCAGGAAAGATGAGGGCATCCAGTTCTGATGTGTTGATCTCTGCAATATTACGAATCTTTCCTCGTGCAATGCGGGCAGACTCGATCAGAACATTGCGTTTAACACCAGTCGGTAGGCCGGTCAGGTGGTCGATTTCGTCCAGCATAATGTTCGGGGCCAAACAGACCGCCTCGGCGCCATTCTGGTCAATAGCCAGCAAGGTGATGACCGCTTCGTGAATCTCGCTACCATCAAAGACGCCGCAGCCGGATAAAACGACGCCGATCCGCTTTTTCATATGTTTTGCCTCCTTCATCTCGTTGAAATACATAGTGGTGAAACCGTTAAACTTTGAGTCCTCCGGCAGAGATGGGGGCCTCAAAATGAATCACCCCGCCGCAAGCGGACGGGGTATCTGTAACCTTATCTGATGCTTGAATCGCCCCAAGGGGCGGGAAATTTACCCGCAGAGATTGAAAAGGATACAAACAGTTGCGAAGTTCATTTCCCACCATGGAACGCAGATATTGCTTGTTACAATCAGGATTGGTTATTGAAAACTATCCTGCAAATAAACTTCTTCCTCCACACACATAAAAGACTTGCCCCGTGATGAATGATGCATCGTCGTCAACGAAGAACATAATGGTATTAGCAATATCATCATCCTCCCCAATTTTACCGGTAGGCTGCTTTGCAAGAAATGCCAACCGGCTCTTTTCAGGCAGTTCTTCCCACATGGGCGTATGAATAAGACCGGGGGCAATGCAGTTTACGGTAATCCCTTTTCTTCCGAGCTCCAAAGCCAGTGTCCTGGTAAGGCCGACCAATCCGGCCTTGGCTGAAGAATAGGGAGCTTGGCCAGCCCCGCCAAGCCATGCCCTTGAAGCAATATTGATGATTCGCCCACTCCCCTTTTCCACCATGTACCCATGCACGGCCTGGCTGCACAGGAAAGCACCTTTCAGATTGACGTTTAAGGTGATATCCCAGTCTTTTTCGCTAAGATTTCTCAGTGCTCCAGCCTTTTCCATCCCGGCATTATTTACCAGGATGTCCAACGTGCCGAATTTATCCACTGCCGTTTTCACCATCTCTGCAACTGCAGAGGCATTGCATATGTCGGCAACTGTCCCAATTACGTCAAAGCCTTTCGACTTAAACTCCGCGACTGTTAGTTCAACCTTTTCGGGAACGATATCGTTGATAACAACTTTCACCCCCTTTTCTGCCAACCGCATTGCGGTTTTTTTGCCCATTCCACTTGCCGACCCGGTAATCAATGCAACTTTGCCCTGTAAACTCGACATGTTGTTCCTCCATAAATAGCTTTATAAAATCGAAATATTTTCTACTTAGCCTAGGCAGACATTGACGAATAGATACTTTTCCCACCGCAGACAATAAGGTTCTGTCCTGTGACATATCTGCTCGAGTCAGCTGCAAAGTAAGCCACTGCATAGGCAATATCATCAGGTTGTCCAAGACGCTGTACCGGCAACTGTGCCGCAGCCTTCTCTTCGGCATCCGCAGACATTTCATCTGCAGACGTCTTGATGTCACCCTTAATGACTTGATTGACAGTAATGCCCTCTTTTGCAAGCTCAAGTGCCAAAGAACGGGTCAACCCGAATATTGCTGATTTTGACGTACAGTAATTTGATTGATTCGGTGTGCCCAGATACTCGAGACTGCCAACATTTATAATCCGGCCGTACTGCTTTTTTCTCATACCAGGGATCACATTCAAGCAAAAAGATACGACAGGGGTTATGTTCTCGTTCAAGGAATTGACCCACGAAAACAAGGTGCCTTCAGAGATCGGCACCCCGTCTCTATGGTCGATATTATTAACAAGGATGTCTATTGAACCAAATTTATTACAAACAGTATCAACTGAGGCCTTAACCGCTCCTGAATCAGCAGGATCGAGTGCGACGACCTCCGCCCTGGAACCTGCCGCTTCCACCATCTGAGCAAGTTCATTTAGTTTTTTCAGATCAGAGTCAATCAATACAACCTTTGCCCCACTCTTCGCGAATTTGATACTTATTGCCCGCCCCACATCATTGGCGGCTCCAACTATTAGCGCTGTCCTGTCTTTCATGACTCATTCTCCTCGCTGTTTTTAAAAAATAAAAATCTCACACATATCCGCAATTCATTCTACGAATCAAAGAGGTCTCGTTACTCTCCAATTACCATCCTTTTACGAGCATGTGCATGGTGCATGCCGCATGCTCGGTGCCGGAAAGGCCTCCGCCTGTAACGTGAGACATGGCAACCTTAGGCGTAGGACCAACTTGATAGCCACCACATTCACCACGCAACTGCATAACGTTCTGGACAATTTGAGCAACCCCGGACGCACCAATTGGGTGACCATATGACAACATCCCACCACGCGGGCTTACTACGCACTTTCCACCATATGTGGACTGACCGTCTCTTAAGAATTTAAGACCATCACCCTTCGGGCAAATGCCCATACATTCATAATACAAAAGTTCCGAAATGGTAAAGGCATCATGTAATTCCAGGATATCTACGTCTTCAGGTCCGATACCCGATTCTTCATAGAGCGCGGCAGAAGTGGTTTCTGTTATATCGTCTCCAGTTATATCCCTGGGCCTGTTATGATAGGGACCTGATTCAACCACTGCCCCAGCAACTTTCACCGGCTTATCTATCTTCAACTTCTTCATCATTTCCAGGGTGCCGACAACAACCGCAGCCCCGCCATCGGCAATACCACAACATTGTTGAAGCGTTAAAGGATATGCGACCATCCTTGAATTGACAATTTCCTCGACACTGATATCCCCTTTAAACCAGGCATTGGGATTGTGGGTTGCGTGTCTCCTGTTCTTGACCGTAATCAATGCCAGGTCTTCAATGGTGGCGCCGGTTTCGTGCATATATCGCGTGGCCCGCATGGCATATTTGCCTGTCATCACTGCCCCGTGCATCGCTTCGATATCCGACATGGCCGCGCTGAAGGCTGCCCCTGTCTGACGGTGCATGGTATGATTTTCGCAACCTACACCAATTGAAAGATCGTTTAATCCGGTAGCAACATCCTTAATGGCGGAATAAACAGCCATTCCACCGGCAGAACAAGCACTCTCCACATTGATAATTGGTAAGTGACCGCACATGCCAAGGTTTTTAAAGACAGTCTGACCAGTTACAAAACCGTTGGTTGCATTGCCAACATAGGCACTACCAACCATATCAGGCCGGTCAATATTAGAAGCCTTGAGGGCTTTAAACGCAGCTTCACGTCCCAAACCGTCATAATCGACGGTGCGTTTACCAAATTTTGTTTCTGCAACACCGGCAATATATACATCACGTTGTAATTTCATATACCACTCCTGTAATTTTGATTTCAATCATGAGGTGTCTATGTTATCTATTAGATTTTCTTGAATTTATAACTCATAATTGGCAGGTTATCGTTGTTCATCCGAATAGGGCCAACCGTCAATTTAACTTCTTCATCACATTTAAACGATTCGACTTCCCCATCAAGCTGGGCAAAGATTCGCAGACCCTCAGGAAGATCGACATATGCAAAAACGTAGGGGGTCTTTAATCCCTGCTGGCCGATATAAATATCGGAAAAACTATAAACTTTTCCCGTACGGGACAGGGGAATCATTTCGAATTCTTCCCCCCAGCAATCCATACAAATATCTGTTTTGAAATCCAGCCCGCCACATTTTTTGCATTTGAATCCCTTCAAAAAAGGCAAGCTTCCATCTTCCGGAACTTCCAGAATATCCGGGTGAAAAAATGTAATGTCAGGCTCTTTAATTTTTTCCTTTTTTTTCTGAACTTCTTCTTGATTCGCCATGTCGATCCTCCTGGTTTTTGTTCTCATTTTTCTCGTAGTTAAGGTAACGGTTCATACTTCCATTTGATTGTTCACCAACTCTGCTATATCTTTAACCATCTGATCTTCAGTATATTTTTTCAGACCATCCGTCAGCATCAACATGCAGAAGGGACAAGCAGTTGCGATCGTGGTTGCTCCGGTATCAAAGGCCTCTTTTGCCCTTGCTTGATTGATTCGTGTCCCCTCTTCCTCTGTCCAGTAATTACCGCCGCCGCCGCCGCAACAAAAACTTTCGCAGCCATTCCTCGGCATTTCAACCAGCTGCCCCACCGACGAAACAACATCGCGCGGATCAGACAATACATTGTTATGTCTAGCCAAATAACAGGGGTCGTGGTAACAGATCGTCTGACCACTGTTTTTCATTCGTATTTCACCTGAATTAATCAGGTCGCGCAAGAAGACTGCATGTGGTATGACTTCGAATGAAGCGCCCAACAGCGGGTAGTGACGGGTGAAGCTATTGTAACAATGTGGACACATGGTAATGATGGTGGTTACGCCGAATGATTCAAATTCTTCTATATTCTCCCGGGCAATCTCAGTAAAAAGAAATTCATTTCCCATTTGTTTCGCCGGATCACCGGTACAGCGGTTTTCTTCAAGAATACCAAATGATACTCCTGCCGTTTTGAGTATATTAACCATCGATCTGGCGATATTCTGCGTTCTTTCTTCATAGGAAACGGAACAACCTATCCACAGGAGATATTTCGTCTTGTCTTTTTCATAAATCGGGACATCCAGACCCTTGCGCCAGTCATTGGGACCGAAGCCTGTTCCGATGAATGGATGATGACGTGCTTCAAGACTCCTGTGCGCCTGGCCCATGATTTCAGGTATTTCCGAGCGCTCCATTAAAAGGTGCTGCCTCATGCTCAAAATCGCATTGGGCTGGTTCACCGACACTGGACAGGCCTCCATACAGGCAGCACAGGTTGTGCAACTAAAAACAGTGTCAGTTGATATGGATTCAAGAAGTGAATCATCCATCTTGTTTCCCTTGAAATATTCTCCAAGAATAACCATGATATTTTTGGGGGAAAGACTTTTGCCCGTCTGGGCTGCGGGACATACCTCGTGACATCTTCCGCACTGTAAGCACGTTGATATATCAAGAAGATTTTTCCAGCTGAAATCAGACAGTTTACTCACCCCGAGGAGCGGAGTTTCGTCACCTTCTCCTTCAAAGGCCTCAAAATCAAGGACTCCCATCTTGGGTCCCGGCAGTGGTATATCGAGGCCGGCATTGACAGGAGCAAGCACCAGATGTACCAAGGGGGAATACGGAATATAGGCAATCAACGAGAGAGCCATCACACCGTGAATCCACCACAGATATTGATGGAGTGAGATAATACTCGTGAAACTTATTAGAATCGACCCAATCCAGTTACCAACAACTGATCCGGGATCAACACCGTTGTGCGCAATTCTTAGCCCCTCGATGAGAAAACCGGACACGATTATTACAACAATTCCTGCCTCTATCAGAAGAAAGGCAGAGTTTGCTTTGAAGCAAGTCAACCGTTCGGGAGGGAACAGCCTTCTTATCAGCAGAAACAGAACGCCAGCCAGAGCCGCCACCCCTGCAATGTCAAGGGTAAAGCCCATAAACCACCGGTTAAAGTTCCCTTGAAAAACAGGAGTACCAAACAGAACATTTAAAAAGACAAGTACCGTACCTACGGTCAAAATCACCATTCCCCAGAGCAAGAAGCCGTGAGCAACCCCGGTAAACAGTTTTTTGTAGATACGGGTTCCCAATATCCCCTTGGTTAGAAATGCGCGTATATGGACCGGACCAATTTTCAATGCAGTCAATGGGATTCCCAGGCTGATTCTAGCCCTGCCCTGTTTAATGTGTCTCCAATGGCAATATATCCCGTACGCAAAAACAGCCATTGCAGGTATGGAAAGGAAATCAATCAACAATCCATAGCTTATATTCCAATAGGGAACCCGTTCCATCTCAGGCCTTCTCCTTCAAGGCACTAATCAAAGCTGGAATTATTTTTTTGAAGTCGCCAACAATTCCAAATCTGGCCCGTTTGAAGATATTTGCTTCATTGTCCTTATTGATGGCGACGACACACTTGGCGTTTGAAATACCGGCCAGGTGCTGGCTTGCGCCGGATACCCCGACGGCAAAATAGACGTTCGGCGCAACAATCTTTCCGGTCTGCCCGATCTGGGCGCCAGGCGGCATCCAGCCCTCGTCAACCGCTCCTCGTGATGCCCCTACGGCTCCGATTAATAAACCAGCCAAGTCGTTAAGCATGGCAAAATTTTCAGCTGAGCCGATTCCTCTTCCTCCGGTAACGATAACTTCAGCGTCTTCAAGCGGGATTCCCTTGCGTTCCTCGTCTAATTCTTCCAGCAGCGACACCCTCTGAGGGCCAACTGGCAGAGCCGTAGCTTCTGTTGTCCCTTCCAGCACAGCTGCTTCAAAATATTTACGCTTGATGGTCAGAACCAGCGGACCGGATTCCACCTTGTAACGTGCAACGGCCTTGGATCCGTAGAGCGACCTCTCTACGATAAGATCTGGCGTAACTCCCGTTACTTCGGAAAGAATCTGGGCGTCCAAGCGAACGGCGAGAGGTCCCGCAAATCCGGTCCCGATTGCAGTCGCACTTAGCAGAATCAATTCATAGCCTTCACTGGTGATGAAATCAGACAAACCGGATCCAATATTAGCGACAAGGGTATCGGACACACTGTAAGCTTTGCCATAGGCGCCGGAAACTTCTCCGCCACCAAGAACAAGGATATCAGGAGTCGTACAGAATAACTTGCTTACCGTAACCAACTCCCCAAGTATCTTTGGATTTGCCGTTTCTATAATAAGCGTTTTCATAGGTATCGTTCCTCCTTGAGCCTACTCAACAGCACTCGCACGGACTCATCGACATCATCGGTTGATATGAGTTCACAAACCGATTCCATTTTGGGGATTTGCACCGACACCTCCAGGATACTCATTTTCTTTGCCACTATCTCCGGCAACTTCTCAACCGGCTTTTTCTTGGCTGCGAAAATAGCTTTGACGGCCGGAATTCTAGGCACATTTTCAGGAATACTAGTAATGGAGAGAACCCCCTTGCCATCTACTTTCATCACGCGCTTGCCAGTTTCCGTAAGCTGTGAAACCTTCCACCCCCCATCCAGGTTTTCAACAGTGCAGGCTTGGGGAATAAACGGGTAGTCAAGCATCCCGGCCAACAACCCTGGAACAACCCCGCGATCCATGTCGGATGACTGGCGGCCTGCCAGGACAAGATCGACATCACCCTGTTTGTCGATGGCATCTTTCAGATTTGCCGCTATGACATAGGGATCATCCGAGTTGCCCTCAACAAGGACAATTTTATCAGCTCCCATGGCGAGAGCTTTTCTGAGGAACTGAACATCATCACTCAGCCCATAAGACAGTATCGTCAGGTCAGCGGAATGTTTTTCCTTAAGCTGAATTCCTAACTCCACAGCATTTTCATCGTATAGCCCAATCATTTTCGTGTACCTTGGATGCGCCCGATTCTCCACCAGCTCGAAGTCAGCAGACGGGACTTCATAATCCGGTACAACCTTTGCCAAGACGACAATGTGCATTTGCTTACTCCTACAAAGATAAATTTAGCAGCAAGTGGTAAACTTAGCCCCTTTTAAAAAGAGTCCGAGTGAGGTTTTTACTGCCCTTCTACTGCCCAACTACTTGCCTTGATATTGAGGGGTTCTTTTCTCGGCAAAGGCTTTGAATCCCTCTTTGCGATCTTCCGTATCCCGCAGACTGCCCCACAACAGGTACGAAAAATCGATCGCATGACGCAGTGGCATGTCCATGCCCATAACCACGGCCTGCTTTGCGGCCATGACACTCAGGGGGGCATTGCTCGCAATTCTCTCGGCATATTTTCTGGCCAGATCCATGAGTTTATCCGGCTCCTCAACATCGCTTACCAAGCCAACCCGGTGTGCCTCAGTGGCATCGATAAGCTCACCGGTCAAAAGCATTTTCATTGCAACAGCTTGCGGGATGGCACGTGGAAGACATTGAGTCCCGTTCAGACCGGCAAGGCTGGCAACCTTCGTCTCGGTCAATCCGAACTTTGCTGTTGTGCTGCAGATCCTCAAATCACAGGCAAGAGCCATTTCCAACCCCCCACCGATAGCGTACCCGTTGATACAGGCAATGATCGGCTTCCACATATTCATATGCGGAATAATAGGCTGCCCTTCCTTGTAGTAGAGAGCGGCCATGCACTCGTCTGGCACCGGAGTTTTTTTCATGTCAGTTCCCGTACAGAACGCTTTTTCACCCGCACCTGATAAAACTGACACGCGGATATCAGGATTGCTTTTTACCTCCGCCCAAATTTCCGCAAGTCGTATAATTCCATCAGGATCCAGTGAATTCATGGCCTCAGGCCGGTTCAGCGTGATATAGGCGACGTGGCCCTCTTTAATAAAATCAACTGCCATCTTCTTGTTCCTCCTCGATTATAGAGTTATTTGTCTTAACTTAAAAACGGCTGATCGAATGTAGCTTATTCTTCATCCTGAGAGACAAAAAGGGGATTGTAATGTTTCTTTTCTTTCAATAATTGTCTCGCTATCGACCAACGGTGAACCTCTGAAGGCCCCTCAAGAATTCGCCATATCCGAACCATACGAGCCACATATTCAATGCCGAGTTCATGGGAAACTCCGACACCTCCGTGAATCTGTATTGCGCGATCGGCTATCCGGGTCAACATTTCAGTCGCAGCCACTTTTACACTCGCGCCCTCGATACGAAGATCTTTGTGACCCTGATCTGATTTCCAAGCAGCATAGTAGACCATCCACCGGACGGACTCTAATTCCATGGTGGAATCAGCTATCCAGTCTTGTATGGTTCCCCGTTCTGCCAGCGGTTTACCAAACGTGATCCGGTTATTGGCCTGGTCAATCATCATCTGAATCAAGCGTTCGGCCATGCCGGTACAGTTAGCCGCCAGTTCAATTCTGCGCACTCCAAAGCGGTTCTGCAATGGGATAAAGGCCTTCCCTACCTCACCCAGAATGGCATCGTCATCGACTTCGACCTCGTCAAGAATCAGATCCCACGTTGGCATTGCGCCGATAACAGGGATCTCCTTCCCGATTCTTACCCCTGGATGCTCTCTATCAATAAGGAACGCCGTAAATCTGTCCTTGGCAGATGCGCTAGGGTCAGTAACCGCAATAACAATAAAAAAGACACTGGGATAATCGCATTTGCTTATAAACGTTTTTGTCCCGTTAATAACCCACTTGTCGCCCTTTTTCACGGCCTTTGTTTTTAAGGCGCTTACATCTGATCCGGCACCAGGCTCGGTACAGGCCATTGCCGAATCGACTTCACCGTTACAGTAGGGGACAAAATACTTCTCCCGCTGGCGCTCTCCACAACATTCGTTCAGATAATACAAGTTAGGAGCATCAGGAGGAAGGGTAAATCCATGATTAGAAAAGCCTACCAGAGACTTAGCAAATTCTTCAGTCACCAATGTTTTAGCAAGCATGCCCAAACCTTGGCCACCGAACTCTTCCGGCACTTCTAATCCCCAGAAACCGAGGGCCTTGGCTTTCTTGAGCAAATTCTGGTGATCTTCTTCCGGGATCAGCGGCCCAGGCGCGGTCCACAAGGAAAGCTCACGTTCAAGCAAGCCTTTTTCCAGTGGCATCATTTCTCGCTTGACAAACTCCCTCATTGATTCTTTAAGCATCATATATTCTTCAGGTATGCTGAAATCCATCGACATTCTCCCTATATCTGATTTGTTATCGTGCTCAGCCTGGATACGTTTGGTTATTTATATGAGAACGTTTTCCTCCATAAGCTGATTTACTTCTTCTTCCGTATAGTCGAGCAGTTCCGTCAACACAGAACTTGTATGTTGACCCAATAACGGAGCAGCGGTTTCCATCTTTAATGGGGTCTTTGAAAAGTGAATTGGAGCACGATTGTAAAGAGTGCTTCCCATAACAGGATGATCAAGATATGACCAGAAACCCCTTTTTCTCAGGTGCTCATCTTCAATGGCACCTCTAGCATCATTAACAACACCTGCCTTGACGCCATTTTGAATAAGTTCGTCCATAAGCCAATCAGCGTGCTGTTTTTTTGTCCATCCTTCAATATGCTCATTCAGCTCTTCCTCGTTTTCTTTTCGACTCTGTAAAGAACTGAATTTTTGATGCATTGCCCATTCCGGATTTCCCATCACTTTATTCAGCGCGTACCATTCGTTTTCACCAAAAACAGCTATGGCAATCCACTTTCTATAACCAAGAGCTGCGTATACCCCATGCGGAGCTGCATCCGGGTCGCTAAATCCAACGGGCCCCAGTTCCTCGTTATTTGCTCCATACGCAAGGATGCTGGAAGGTACCATGCTAATAGCTGATTTCAGCTGAGAAACATCAACCGTCTGTCCCTTCCCTGTCTTTTCACGCTCAAGCAAAGCAGCCATGATGCCGAAAAGTGCGTGGCTAGGAGCCATAACATGGTCTGTGTAGTTTGTGCCGGTTCCAAAGGGTCTCTCGCCGGGGAAGGCGGCCCTAGCGGTCAAACCGCACAGTGCATTCAGATTAACACCAAAACCCATGTAGTCCGCATGAGGCCCTTTATCACCCTGCAGGCTCATGGTTACATAGATGATCCGCGGGTTAATTTCCTTCAGGTCTTCCCAACCCAGGTTCCACTTCTCCATCTGCCCCACGCGAAAATTATTGATGATTATGTCGCTCTTCTTAATCAGTCGTAAGGCAACGTCGCGGGCCTTAGGATGGTTCATATCCAGAGCAATACCCTTCTTGTTTGGATTTCGGTTGGCAAAGTAGCCGCTACGCTCCAAACCTTCCCCAATTCCATCCTTGAATGGCTCGCCCCTCCTCAAAATGTCCGGTCTACTATTGCTCTCTATTTTAATAATATCTGCACCGCACTGACCAAGAACATTCGTGGCTATCGGGCCCGCTCCGACCCATGAGAAGTCACACACAACTATTCCATCAAGGGCTTTTCTAAGGTTTTGCAACATAGACTACCCCCTCTTTATCAAGCGCGTTAATTTCTTCATGACTATACCCGCATTCTACAAGCACAGCAGCCGTATGCTGTCCAAAGATAGGGGCATTATTACCCAAGCGCCATTTCAGGCTCCCGAATTTATAAGGGGAACCGGGACAAACAATACTACCTTTTACTGGCTCATGGTACAGTTCCTTCCAGAAATTCTGGTATATCAACTGTGAATTTTCAAGGAGATCTTTGCCGTTAGCGATGGGACTGATTGCAACTTTGTGTGATTGTCCAGCATTATAAAGATATTGTTTGGTATGCTTCATCGTGAAGCGTTCAAAAATATTACAAAATAATTCATACGCTTTTTTTGACTCACGATAATTCGGTTCAACCCAATCATCATTGTCAAAGAGCTCCCACTCATCAACACCCTCAGCCTTCATCCATTCAAGAAATGACACCCACATACTCTTGTTTTTACCCATAATGGCTGCAATCACAACAAATCCATCCTTACATGGATGAATTGTTGCCGTGCCTGCCTCTTTGCCTCTGCCTCTTCTCAGTTTTCCCTCAAGATCCCAACATTGAGCTGCAGTCTCAAGAGCCATTGCAACAGACTCCATACAAGACACGTCAACATATTGCCCAACCCCAGTTCTTTGAGCGAATAGCGCCGCAACTGAACTCCCGACAGCGGCATATACTTCTGCCATTCGATATGCCTGGTTATCACTAATCCGTACCGGCTTGTCGTTTTCAATACCAGCCAAATACAGAAACCCACCAAGAGCAGAGCAGGTCAGGTCAGAACCTGGATACTTGCTATACGGCCCAAAGTGACCAAAAGGCGTAATAGAGGTTTGCACCAATTTAGGGTTTACCGCGCTTAAATGTTCATATGAAAGACCAAGCCCATCGAGATAACCAGGTGCAAAGCTATCAAACAGGATATCCGCATTTTTGCACATTTTAATAAATATTTCTCTTGCTTTCTCCTTTCCAAGATCCAGGACCATCCCACGTTTACCTACATTGTAATATATAAACTGCAGACTTCTTTCATTCCCAGGTTGATTTTTATAAAATGGGCCGATAGACCGCAAAGGATCTCCAGTTATTGGCTCAATATGAATAACATCAGCACCCAAGCCAGCATACAGCTTCGCGGCATAAGGTCCAAGTTCTCCAGTAAAATCCAATATTCGTAAATTTGATAATGATCCTGTTTTGTTCACTTAATATTATCCTCCTTAGTTAATAA
>Ga0172380_10001842_pt1 | contig 35559 bp, 60 predicted proteins | sample Leawe162metaG_FD_119747 | JGI IMG/M metagenome (GOLD analysis project Ga0172380, IMG submission 119747) | Leachate microbial communities from a municipal landfill in Southern Ontario, Canada - Leachate well 162 metaG | ecosystem: Engineered > Solid waste > Landfill > Unclassified | place...
CACCACGCTCCGAAGCTGCACCGCTCTCCGAAGCGGCACCACGCTCCGAAGACGCACCCCTGTCCGAAGCTGCACCGCTCTCCGAAGTTGCACCGCGCCCCGAAGCGGCACCACGCTCCGAAGTCGGTTATCGTCGAATAATCTCCGGTCGGGCACTGGCGTATGCCATCGACCACGGGCAGCGCGTCGAACTCTTTTTGCGTGTACTTTTTCATGGCTTCTCTCCTTTCCGCGCGGCGTCTATGGCGGCGTCGAGTGATGGCCCTTGCTCGAAAGTGTTAAACCAGTTGCCCCAATCGTTTTCTGTTTGGACGGTGACGTAGGGCCGCTCTTTGTCGGGGTTTGTTTCATCCCGCAGCCACCGATACCGCTCCCCATCCCTCGCCAGCGCGAGAAGGTCGGGGAAGGCGTTGTGCAGGGCGGCGATAGACTTGGCGTTGGCTTCCGCCTCATTGACAGGAAGATTTGCGTACCCCGCTCCCGCGTCAACGCAAGCAATCATTGCTTCGTTTTTTTGCGCTCCCAAATACACAATTGGGGGTATGTCCACGTCAGAAAGCAACCACTCCCCCGGCGTCGCCTTCCGATACAGCCGTTCCAGTTCGTCCAGGTTCATGCGTGCAATTCCTCCCTAATAGGAAGCGTGTCGCCAATGGCGGGCGGGTCGATTTTCTTTAGGCAACAGACAAGCACCGCCTCCGGTCGTCCTCGGCTATTTATTACGCCAGTCGTTGCAATTGGATCTGAATGCGTAATAACGCCGCAGCGACACCGGAGGCTATCGCGGACTATTTTGCCTACGGTAAACGTCAGCCCAAGATTTGTAAGCCCTCCGCAGCATGGGCGCGGCTTAACCACCATCACCAGATCCCCCGGCTTTATTTCGCCCATATCAGCCACCCCACTCCCATCCCCGCAAGAAAGATCACCACCGGCACGCAGAGAATCGCTCCGATCCCCGCGATGTAGTCCCATGTGGTCAGGTCGTCTAATTCGATGCTTGCCGCTCCGGTCAGGTCGTCATGCATTTACGCCCCCTCGCTCTGTACTCTCTAGCCTTCGCGGTCAGGTACGCCCGCCGCGCCTTGAGGTTCTTGAGATACCACTCGCGCTGGTACGCAGCCCGCCGCGCGCGGTTCTTCTCCAGCGTCTCCCGGCCTCGCTCGCCCTGCCGGTAGCGTTGCTCTCTGGCATGGGCGCGTGCTGCCTTGCTCGGCTGGCCGACTGTGCGCACGCGCCCCTTGAGCGCACGCAGGACTTCGCGCCCCGGCAGAATCCAGCTCATCCCCGGAGTGCCTTCAGCCGCTTCAGCGTCTCGTCCACTTCGGCCAGGAACACGACCACCTCGGCCTCCATGTCCTTGATGCGCGGCTCGTCGCGCTCCAGCCGGCGCACGAACAACTGCAAGTCCTCCGGCAGACGTGGATCGAAGCTCACGAAGTCGCACCACGCCGCATCCGTGCAGGCCATCTGCCAGAGCATCTGCGGCTGGTACTGCGCAGGGACTTCCCCGGCCAGCAGGTAGGACAGGTGCGTGGCCGTCTTGGGGCACTTGCATTCGATCAGCCCATCTCCGACCACCCCATCAGGGGATGCCGCGGCGCGGTCGATGCGCGGGTGCAGCACCAGCCCCACCTGATCGACCATCGCGTTGAGGCTGACCTCGTAGGCGGCGCGGGCGAAGGGCTCCTGCTCGGTGCCCCACTGCATTTCTGCATTGAGGAATCCCGATTCCTGCGGCTTGCCGGTCAGAATCTCGGCCACGATCTGCGCCCGGTAGTCCCTGCGGGCAGCGGCTTCGCCGGTCTTGATCTTCGCCAGAACGTCAGAGACGCGGCTGGCGGTGACCTTCCCGGCGCGGGCGGCAAGCCATTCCTCGGTGCCCTGGGGGAAGTCGAGGGTCTTCATGCCTTCCCCTGCATGGCGGCTTTCCTCGCGTCCTTCGCCCGCGTGAGCGTGCGCATCGCCGCCTGATCCTTCTCGGCCTGCGCGGCCTTGTAGGCCTTGCTGAAGGCGTCCTGCAGCGTCTGAAGGTCTTCCGCCGCATCGAAAGCGGCGATGAAGTCCGCGATCTGGCCCTCATCCATCCCGCCCTGAGGCGGGCGCCCCCCGTCCTTGTCGTCGCCCTGCTCGGCAACCCCGCAAATCGCCTTCAGGGTGTAGCGCTCGAGATAGCTGATCGTGCTGGCGCGGGCTTGGATGGCGCTCTTCGCTCCCCCGGCATCCGGAGGCCCGCCCATCGAGACGGCCTCGAAATGGCCCAGGGTGTGCCGGATCGTGCAGGTAACCTCGATCCAGTCTTTCTCATCCTTGGACAGCTTCCAGGACGCGCTCAGTCCGTGCTGAGACAGGGCCGGGGTGACGGCGTTGACCACCGTATAAAGCTCGGCGTAGCTCTTCCCACGCAGGGGGCCATCGGTCACGCTTTTCGTCTTCAGCACGCGGACGGCCTCGGACTTGAAGGCGGTGAACGCGAGATTGAAGGCTTTGCGGGCCTCGTTGGCCTCCCAGCGCTCCTGCAGCTCCATCAGCTTCTGCAGCTTGTCGAGGTCGGCCCCCTGCTGCACGGCGATCTGCAGCATGTGCATCGGCGTCAACGCGCCGGAGGCCGGGATGGCGGGGAGGGTGTCGGGCTGGACTTCGCGGGCCATGACTGCGGTATTCATGTGCTTCTCCTTGGATTAGGTCGCGCGACGGCTTATGCCGCCCGCTTGAGAACTCGCGGGCGCCACTGGAAAACCTCCGGCAGCGGCTCCTTCAATTTCTTCACATGGTTCGCCCTGTGCAGGACGTAGCGTTTGCCGAGCCACGCCTTCGCAGCTTCCAGCTTGGCTCTGTGCCCGCAGCGGGGCACCAGCGGCGTGCGCTCGGATGCCTGGCGGATGAGGATTTCGCGGATGTCTTTTGCGTAGTCGGTCATCGCTCGGCCCTCAGTTCGAGAGCCAGCAGCAGGCACACGGCCAGCGTCGTGGCCTGCTCTATCGTGAGGTCGAGCATCACGCACCCCCGAACAGTTCGGTCTCGGCCTCGTCCTTGAGGTCGGACAGCCAGTATTCGCGGGCCTGAAGCGCGGCCTGTTTCTGGATGTTGGAGAGCGCCGCGAACACGGCATTGCGCGCGATCTCGTCCCCGTTGATGGCCTTGTCCAGCGCCTTCAGTGCGGCGTGCAGATCGCGCCCGGTGTGCAGGGTGTCATCCAACAGTGACACCATCCACTCGGGGTCGCCGATGCGCTCGGCAAGCGCGGCCTCGGCGTGTGCCTCGATCTCGTCTTCCTGCGCGGGGGTGAGGTCGTCGGCGCAGTCGCTCAGAACCTCGGCGCGGTCGGCGGGCATGGCAGAGGGCATGACGAGGCGACCGTTCATTGCACGCCCCCTTCGGAGACTTCGAAGGAATCCGGCGCGTACTCTTGGCGGGCGTCGTATTCGCCTTCCAAGAGAGAACCTTTTGCCTTCAGGATGGCGTGCTGTTCGTTCACCGCTTGGACGGTGACAAGGGTTTCAATCTGGCGAACCCTGCGCACGGTGTAGGTTTTCATTTGGACTCCTGTTCTTCGGGCGTGGCGGGCTTGACCAGCAGCAATGCAAAATCAGCGGCGGCGGAATACTGCTTCCCGTATTCGTTGTCGCCGTGCGTTTGCTTTACGGATTCGCGGAAATCCGACTCCGAGCCGCTAAAACACCCGGTTGAGAATCGAATTCCTATCTTTGCATCCGCGTGAACGGTCAGAAACGCGCTGCGCGAACCCATCGGGCCAACCAAAAGGAAGGACGCATCGCCGTACACCAGCGCATTGCCGTACACCTGCGCATTGCCGTACACCTGCGCATTGCCGTACACCCGCGCATTGCCGTACACCCGCGCATTGCCGTACACCAGCGCATCGCCGTACACCAGCGCATTGCCGTACACCTGCGCATCGCCGGACACCAGCGCATCGCCGGACACCAGCGCATCGCCGGACACCAGCGCATCGCCGTACACCCACGCATCGCCGGATACATCGAGGTTTGTTTCAGCTTCAATCCAGCCGCCGATTTCGCCTTTTACAACGACGCCAAAGGAGGTCAAGGCGCGAATCTGCTTGAGCGTCCGGCCCGCCCACTCCTTTGTCTGCCCGGTGAATTCGTATTTGGTGTTCATCACGCCTCCCCGAGTTTGGTGAGAAGGGTTTCGGTTCGTCTGATTGCGGCTTCCTCGTTATGCGTTTGCCACCCAGCCTCTTTCATGGCCGGAAGCGCGTCGCGCAATAAATCCAGAAGGTTCACCACATCGGCCACCAGCTCCGGGTAGGCGTTGTTTTGGCGATGAAGTTCACCCGCAGCGTCTAGCAGCACGTTTTGCAACCCGGGAATGCGCAGCACTTCGGGGATAGCGGCAAAAGCAAGAAGCTGCGTCGGCAGCGCGGTCGCGGGCTTGTGGTTGGTGTTCATGCGGACACCTCGGCAATCGGCTTGTTGGTCGGCGCGGCAACAAGGATGTCGCTAAAGTCAATCTGCCCAGCCTTGAGCATGGCAATCGTTTTGTAAGCGGCTTGGCAGTCTTTCAGCGTTACGGTTTCCGCTTCTTCGCCGTAGTAGGTCTTTTTGCCGAACTTGCGCTTGAACGTCGTTTCCATCTGCTCTCTCCTGCGCCCCTTGAGGTGAGGCGTTAGAGGGAGTGTCCCAAACTTTTGAGCATTATGCAAGCAAAAGTTTGAGTATTCCGATTATGCATAGCGAAACAAGCCGTAAGGAATTTGTCAGTTACCGGGCTTTAAGGAACGGCGGCGGGGCTAAAGGGCCGTTTTTGACCTTAATCAAAAAGTCTGTTTCTAGGCGGGCGTACATCTCGCGCTCTTTTACGGATCGCTCAATGTCCGGGTGCAGCAATTCCCACACCTCGCAGTTAAGTTCTGCCGCTAGCCTAGCAAGCTTGTCTAAAGTAGGAAACCCTATGGGCTTGCTGCTGGTCACGGTGCGCTTTTTGTAATCGAGATAGTTCCGGACGGTGTTCGGCGCGATCCCGGCTTTTACGCCAAGTTCGTTTGCTGACCACGGCTCGCCTTCCCTGCGGCCCATAAAAAAGCGCAGGTTGTTCGCCAGGACAAGGTTTAGATCGGTTCGGTTCGGCATAAGACAAAGGTACCGCTTGACATGCTCAAAGATTTGCCCTTATGATCCTCAAAACTTTGACCAAAGGCGATATGGAAAACGATCTTTTTCAGCAGGTACAGAAGGCTCTGGCGGCGCGGCGCGGCGAGTGGAAACAGATTGCCGCTGCGATTCCAGAAGTCTCCTATTCGTGGATCGCCCAAGTTGGGCGTGGCAAGTACGCCTCGAAGCCGCTCTACGACAAGCTGATCGCCGTTGATCGGTATCTGCGCGGTGGTAAGTCCGCATGAGCGCCACTTCAAAGCGGTTCCAGTGCGTTCATTGCGAGCGATCACCACATCACCACGCCTCTCCGTACTGCAACCCTTGTTCCAACACCGTTTCCGCCTATAGGCGGCGCGCTCGGTATCTTGTTGACAAGGCTATCAAGTGCGGTCTGTTTGCTCATCCTAAGCAATTGCAATGCACAGATTGTGGCGCGGCTGGTCTCGACTATGACCATAGGGACTACAGCAAGCCTCTTTCTGTAGATCCTGTCTGCCGCCGATGCAATCAGTTGCGCGGCCCCGCTGCCATCTCCGATCTTCGGAAGGCCGCGTGACCTCCTCGCTCCTATCGGGGCTTGCCGAGCGCCCTGCTCGGTTTTTTTCTTCGTCATGCGGGCATCGTCCTTTTTTTGCCCATTGCAGGTCTATCCGTCCGCTTCCGACGAAATGTGAGGCTGTATGAACGCCCAACAAAGGCTGTTCTTTGACGACATTTACGACGCTATACGGGTCACGGTGCAGGCTTTGGGAGGGAACAAGCCCATCGGCGCGAAGCTGTGGCCTGAGAAGTCTCCGGACGCCGCTGGAAGGCAGCTTGCCGACTGCCTCAACGAACACAAGGCGGAAAAACTCAGCCCTGACCAAGTTCTGCTGATTATGAAATGGGGCCGGGAGGTTGGCTGTCACGCGCTGGCCTCTTATTACGGGCAGGAATGCGGATACGACTTCACGCCTGTCGATCCCGAGGTCGAGAGAGACAGGCTTGCCGATTCGATTCAGGAAGCCTCTAGGACGCTTGAGAGGCTGATTGAGGCTGCGGGCCGGATTCCCGCCAACGTGCGCAGGGTGGCCTGAAAAATGGCCGTGCTGAGAGTTCTGGACAGTCCGGCAAGTCTGCATCCGACCGCCACTCACCTTCTGTGCGGTGGCCAACAGTGATCGATATGCCAAACAACGGCCCGTGGAAGCGCCGCGAGGTCATAGGCAATGCGACGCTGTACTTGGGCGACTGCTTGGAGATATTGCCGACGCTGCCAAACGAAAGCGCCGACATGATTTGGACTGATCCGCCATACGGCCACAGCAACGCGGACGGCGATTTGCTATCGCGCAGAGCCGAGGCGGTGGGCGATGGGCTTGCATCGAAAGCCGAAGCCATAGCGAACGACGACGCGGACGGAATGCGCCTAGTCGTTGACGGGATGCTCACCGAGGCCGCGAGGATTCTAAAGAAGGACTGCTGCTGCTGCTGCTGCTGCTGCTGCGGCGGCGGCGGGCCTCGGCCTACCTTTGCGTGGGTTGCGCAGCGCATGGATGAAGGCGGGTTTTCGTTCTTCCATTCCGTGATATGGGACAAGAAAAACCCCGGCATGGGTTGGCGGTATCGCAGGCAGCACGAAATGGTCATGGTCTCCCATCGCAGGGGTGGGAGGCTGGCGTGGGCTGACGAGAACATTAAGCAGCCGAACATCATCAGCCTATCAAAGCCGAGGGCAGGGGAACACCCAAACGAAAAGCCCGTAGACCTGCCGAAGCGGTTTATAAGCCTGCACACGAAGCGCGGTCAAATGGTAATTGACCCGTTCATGGGGTCGGGGACGACCGGGATAGCGGCGCACGAATTGGGGCGAGAGTTCATCGGTATTGAACTGCATGAGCCGTACTTCGACATTGCCTGCCAGCGCATAGAGAACGCTCAAAGACAAGAGAGGTTATTCGCATGATTAACCGTCTCTCCGACTGGTTCAGGGAGTTGCTGATTGCTTTCTATCGGCTCCAGCTTCAAGGCTGCGAGCGGGACGAAATCGGCTACTGGTGGGGAAAGATGAAGCACCACATTGATAAGCGCAGCGACGCGCAGATTGAGCGGATGGAACGAGAGCGGGGGCTTGCTGAATGAGCGGCTGGATCAAGTTCGAAAAGGATTTGTTGACCGATCCTCGAGTGCTGCGGATTGCGAAGGCGCTTGAGCGTCGATGGATTACGTTCGATACCTCGGCTAAATACTACTCAGACCCCTCAGATTCAAGTAACGCAGCGGCGTTACCGGCTGTAACGCTGGTGTGTGGCGCGCTTGTACGCATATGGTCGCTGGCTGATACGCACATCGGCCCGGATAACGTTTTGCCGCTTGGAATTGACGAGCTTGATGAGGTTGTCGGCATACCTGGATTCTGTGCTTCGCTGCCCGCAGATTGGCTAATTCCCGTTGACGAGCATTCGGTAGAACTCCCTGAATATCATGCACATAACGGGACGGAGGCTAAGAAGCGGGCGGTAACGCAAAAGCGTGTCAGTAGGTTCCGTGCACAAGCGTTACAAGGCAGTAACGGTAGAGCGTTACCAGACCAAGACCAAGACCAAGACCAAGACCAAACACCTAGCACCCCAAAACCGAGGGTTGCGCAAAAGCACACAGCAACATCGGGGTTTGACCGCTTCTGGCAAGCCTATCCAAAAAAGGCGAGCAAAGGCCAAGCGGAGAAAGTTTGGCAAAAGCTATCCCCTGACGAGCAGCTTACCGAGCAGATTTTGCAAGCGGTTGAGCGGGCCAAGACTCGGGCCGATTGGCAAAAGCAGGAAGGGCAATTCATCCCCTACCCGGCGACTTGGCTAAACGCGAAAGGGTGGGAGGACTCTCCAAAGATCGAACTGCCAAAGCTGGCGTTGCAGGTGGCGGTATGAACGCCGAGAACGCAATCCGCGCAGCCGAACTCATGCAGGCCGTAGAGCTTGCAGCGTGCCCACCGCAGGCGTTTTCCGGGCTTCTGGCGAGACTTTGGACTGAGGGCATGCCTCCGGGTGACCGGACGGGCTGGCCGAGCGTGGACAAGCTTTACAGCGTGGTTCCGGGGCAGTTGACGATCCTCACCGGCTGGCCGGGTTCGGGAAAATCGGAATGGCTCGATGCGTGTCTTTTGAACCTTGCAAAGCAGGGTTGGAAGATTGCCCTGTTCTCTCCCGAGAACCAGCCAACTGAGTTGCATGTTGCAAAGTTCGTCGAGAAGTTTCTCGGCAAGCCGTTCGGTGCAGGGCCGAATGCCAGGGCAAGCCTGGAGGAAGTGAACACCGCGCTTGAGACCATGCGGGACTGGTTTGCTTTCCTCTGCCCTGCCGCGACGAGCGCAAAGGTGACGTTTGGGGTTGAGGAAATTCTCGGAGCTGCGGAGGCGCATTTCCGTCTTTCGGGTGCGTGGAACGATCCCCATGCGAAGCGGGGTTTGGTGATCGACCCGTGGAACGAGATTGAGCATCTGCGCCCGAACAATCTCAGCGAAACGGAATACATCTCCGCAATTCTCTCGCGCGTGCGTGCGTGGGCCAGAGCGATGCGGGTTCACGTTTGGATCGTCGCCCATCCTCAAAAGCTGAGAAGGGACGACAACGGCAAGCTTCCGATTCCTCGCCCGGACTCCATTTCCGGTTCTCAGCATTGGTGGAATAAGGCCGACAACGCGGTAACGGTGTGGCGTGCTTTGGACGACCCGAACAATCAAATCGTGCAAATCCACGTTCAGAAGATCCGGTTCAAGCACGTTGGCCGGGTGGGTGTTGCGGAACTTTCTTACGACCGAGTGACGGGCAGATATCACGAAGTGTTGCAGGCCGTTCGAAGTTATGACGCGGGCTGAAAGGACAACATGAAAACAGCTATTTACATCGAGGACGGTGATGTGCAGTTAGTCCTGACTCCAGAAAACGAGTGGGAGCAGAAAACGCTCAATTCTTTTGGCGAGGACGTAACCGCATCTATCAAACATGGCCAGTTCTACACCTGTCAGGGCGGCTGGCATCGGCACCCTTATGGGACTGCGGAAAACGAGCGAAGCTTGATTCTCAGGGCGCGGAACAAAGTTGACGCGGGCTGAGCGAATCGACGAATGGGTGAGGTTCTACAAAGCCTCTCAGCCGAGTTACAGGGCGTTTGCTTTGGTGGCGGTGGAGAAGAACACGCCCGAGTTACTGAGCGACGTGATTAAGAAACTCGGTTTGACGGTGGAAGGATTGATAAAGGAGATGGGCAAATGACCGACCTTGAAATCACGAAACTGTGCGCGGAAGCGATGGGCTTGGACAAATTTCAATGGCAGACAGGCGGGATTGTTACTGCAAGCCATTTGCCTATCCTGACGCTGGATGGGCGGATTGATTACGACCCGCTTAACGACGACGCGCAGGCTATGGCGTTGGTGAAGCAGTTCAAGCTGCATATCTCATATGCAAACGACAGTTGGCAAGTTTGCTTCCCGTTTTCTGCTAAATCTGAATTTATTGGGCATCATTCCTTGTCTGCCGACCTCAATTGCGCCATCTGCGGGTGCGTAGCCAAAATGCAGGCGGCGAAATGAACCAGCTCGCAATCGAATTCCAAAAGCCCTGCGTAGTCCCTCCGGCTGAATCTCAATGCGGCCAGATTCTGCGGGCATTGGAGCGTGGCGAAAAACTCACGGTCGCAAAGGCCATGACCGATTACGGGGTCTATGCCCTGAGTCAGAGATGCGGCGAACTAAAGCGCATGGGCTGGCCTGTCCAGAGTCGAATGATCGAAGTCCCGAGCGGCAAGAGGGTTGCGGAGTATTGGCTTTGACCTACAAGCGCAAAGAGGTAATAGGCAATGCGACGCTGTACTTGGGCGATTGCTTGGAGATATTGCCGACGCTGCCGAAGGTTGACGCGGTGATTACTGACCCGCCCTATGGCGTGGATTTCATCGGGAAAGCAACTAAGCACACCAAGGCCACACACACGGAACCAGGCGGATACATTGGCGGCGATTCTGAAGTCGGCCCTATTGCAGTTCGCGCCGCACTCGATAAGTGCGAAAGAGCCGTTGTGTTCCCCGGAAACCGCCTTCTGTTCGACTATCCGAAGCCTTACGAGTTCGGATGCGTGTATTGCCCGTCTGGTGCAGGTCTAGGCCGATGGGGGTTCACCGTTGTCCATCCGATGCTTTTCTACGGCAAAGGATTGCCACACACCCGCCAAGGGCCCAGCGGCTTTGAGTCTTTCGAGCTTGCTGGCGAGAACCGGCACCCATGCCCTAAACCTGTTGGCTGGATGAAGTGGGCAATCGCCAAATGCACTCTGCCAGAGCAGACAGTCTTAGACATTTTCATGGGAAGCGGAAGCACTGGCGTTGCTGCCATGAACACCAATCGCCAGTTCATCGGCATAGAGATAGAGCCGAAGTATTTCGAGATAGCGTGCGAAAGAATCACAAACGCACAAAGACAAGAGAGGTTATTCGCATGAAAGATTTCGGCCCTACAGGAAATGAATGCATCGCTGGGCATTGCTATTCGCCAAACTTGTGCGAACAAATGGGATGCGCAGCGTCGCACGACGCTACCAAAGCCGATGCATTCAAACTACTCGCTGAAAATGCGCGGCTCAAAGGTGAATCTGAGGAAAACTACAAACAAGGCATCCGGCGCGGTCTGAAGATAGCGCGGAATTATCTCTTTCGCACAGGGCATCACGTTGCTGCGGCCAACCTTGGCGACTACAAAAACGACGATGCGCGAGTAATGGCGGATTCGGCCTCAATAGACGGAGAGCAGAATGTCTGACATTGAGGAAACCAAAGCGCAAGTTGTCAAGTTACTGGCAGAAAACAAGCGGCTACGGAAAGCCTTGCAACGAATCGTTGACCTTGACGACGGAGACGAACCTGCATTTTGGAAATTCCACGACGCATTCCATGACGCGATAGAGGCGCTCAAATGACGCGCCCATACGACATTGCCTGTGAGCGCATAGAGAACGCTCAAAGACAGGAGAGGTTATTCGCATGAATCCAACCGTCAAGCATTCCTTGACAGTTTGCCCCGTCTGCGAAGAACGGCGCAGCGCCGCAGCTAATGCCGCCCAATGGCCGATTTTGCACAGTTGGGCTGAGCAAAAACAGTGGCCGGTAAACGGAACCATGACCTATCTGACCGCTGAAGAATGGAAGGACATCCTGAGTGCCGCATTTGAGAACGACACCGCGCCCCGTATAGCGCCCGGTTTAAACGGCGGCATGGTCATGCTAGGCCGCAGGACTTCGCGGTACGGGAAAAGGAAATTCAGCGAATGGCTCGACTGGCTGAACGCTGAGACTCACCACGCAGGAATACGGGTGCCTGCGCCTAAGCAATTGGAGGCGGCTTGAAAGTTCTCATAGCTTGAGAGTTCAGCGGGACGGTGCGCGATGCATTCATCCGGCGCGGGTATGACGCGATGAGTTGCGACCTGCTGCCGACTGAAAAGCCGGGGCCGCATTACCAGGGCGACGTTCTCGACATTCTCGGTGATGGGTGGGATTTGCTGATAGCGCACCCGCCCTGTACCCATTTGGCGGTATCTGGCGCGCGCTGGTTCAAGGAAAAAGCAGAGGAACAGGCTGGCGCTCTGGAATTTGTGAGTCGGCTTCTCAACGCACCTATCCCGCGCATAGCCCTTGAGAACCCGATCAGCATCATTTCCAGCCGGATCAGAAAACCCGATCAGATTATCCAGCCGTGGCAGTTCGGGCACGGGGAGACTAAGGCCACCTGTTTGTGGCTGAAAGGGCTACCCAAGCTTGTGCCGACAAACATTGTCGAGGGGAGGGAAGCGCGTATTCACAGAATGCCGCCTGGACCCGACCGCTGGAAAGAACGGTCAAAAACGTTTCAAGGTATTGCCGAGGCAATGGCTAATCAATGGTGTTCGATAGAGAAAGCAGAGGCCGCATAGATGGCGAAAGCCTCCCTCAGCACCCTAAAGAACAAGCTAGACAAGCTCTGGTCTGAGTACGTGAGAAGGAAAGACGCAATAGACGGAATAGCAACCTGCGTGACCTGTGGAAATCAGAAGCATTGGAAGGAAATGCAATGCGGGCACTTCGTATCTAGAACCCATTTGGCAACGCGCTGGCTTGTAAATAACACGGCTGTTCAGTGTGCCCGGTGCAATATTTTTCTCAGAGGAAACATGGTCGAGTACGCCGTATGGATGGAAGCCAATTGGGGCTGGCAGGCGATCCGAGACTTGAGGGAGTTGAAGCATCGGACGGTGAAGTACAGCAGGACGGATTACGAGCAAATGATTAAGGACGTTCAACAGAAGCTATCTGAACTTGACTAGGAGAAATACATGGCCCGAGGCCCGTTTGTGAAAGAGGAAGAAATCCAGCAGTGGAAAGAGCAGATTGCCGCAGGCGTTGGCATTTACAAAATAGTCAAAGAAACCGGCAGGTCTTACAAAACGATCAGGCGGTATCTGGATCAGCCCGCTGCCAATGATGCGCCGAAGGCACCGGAGGCGGCGTGAAGTTCTGCAAAGACTGCAAGCACTACCGGCCGGAAATGGTTTTTAGTTCCTCTGCTGTTTGGGCTTACAAAGGGGTCGTTGAAATGAAGTATTCCCCAAGTGCCGACAGCAGTTTGCATAAGTGCGCGCGCCGTGTTAGCCCAATTGACGGGGAGCCAGACATTACTTGCAGGGCAATGCGTGGCGGCCCTTCCGCGATTGAAACGGTTGGCCAGTGCGGCCCTGACGGGGCGCTTTGGGAACCAGCATGACCCAAGAGAATCTTGTCTATTGGATGGGCAAAGACATTCGTCAAATGTCCCGCGACGAATTAGAGGAAGCCTTACGGGTAGCGGCCTCAATAAACCGCAACCTGATGGAAGAAAACACAAAAAGAGCGCGTCTGTACGGGGAAATGATGCGGTTAGGAAGTATGCCCGCATGAGACTCGACTACGCCAAACACACTACAGCCATAGCTAGAGCAACCTCAAAGCTGGCCGAACTCTGCGCACAGGGGAAACACGACGAGGTTATTGAAGCGGCGGCGCTTATTCAAAAGCACGCGGTCGATTTGGAAATTTGGGCGATGGAGCAATCCGACAAATGAGCGCACAGCCTACCCGTCACGACTTTGTATCAATGATCGAGGATTTGCGACGAGCGGGCATCTCTCATTACAAGCTCGGCGTCATGCTCGAGCGTCAGACCGTCCAAGTCCAACGATGGGCAGCAGGCTCTCAGCCAAAGCACTTCGAAGGCGAGTGCATCATTGCCATTCACGCGACCATTTGCATGCGTTCAACCGCCGCCAGTTCTGCGGGCACTTCTTTAAAGTGCTAGCTCTAACCGGCTGGCCTTTTTTCTGGCTATTTGGCGCGATTTATGGCGGCGCGTATGCCCGCCGACAAATTTCCGTCCGCGAGCGATTTTGCGGTTTCTATTGAAGCCTCGTCGAGCGTGACGAGGACGCGGCGCATTGGTGCCTCGCCATGCGTGCGAGGGCCGAGGCCGCCGACCATTCGGACAGTGCAGCGGCGGTTGCGCCTGTCGTCCATGAGTACTGAGCAGATGTCGTACCCGCGCTTTTCTGCGCCACCATCGTAGGACGCTTCAAAGCGGGCGCTACGGGCGCGAAGCCCTGCGGCGGCTTGTGCCGCGTCGGTGGATGAAAAGGCGTCCACATAGACGCCTTGCTTGCGGTCGTCAAAAGCGACCAAAAACCGGCGGTGATGGCTCATTTGGTGGAGTGGTTTTCGATGTGCGCCATGATGCGGCGGGCCTCTTCGATCAGCGAGGCGGCGCTGTCGGCGTCAGCGGATGCGAGGCGCATGGTCAGAATTTCCATGCAGTCGATGGCGTATTTTTTAGCACCGTTGATTTCCGCGCGGATGCCCTCTGCGCGGGTGCCGCTGTAATTTTTGGCGGCGATCACTTCTTCGGCGTTAATCCAATTATTCAGCATGCTGTCTCTCCTTGCCCCTGCTCCCGAGGCGCGGCGGATTCGTCGAATCCATGAATCGAGTATATACTCTATTTGCACTTAGTCAATTGAATATTTCAATAGGTATCCGCGTAACAATAGCTGCATTGCGCAGCGCACAAATCAGGCGCGCGACCATCTGCACACAGTTACAAACCGAACTGTTAGCCCAACATAAACAAGAACAACCCGCAGAAAATATGGTCTGACTCGCTGAACCTTCTTCGAGTAGCTGAAGCGCCCCGCGAGTCGGGGCGTTCTTTTTTGTCAATTACTTGGAATCGTCTCGATTGGCATCGGTGGGCGGACAACCAGGAAACCAAAACGCAGCCAAAGGGCGCAGATGGCAAGACGCCATCAATCGCGCATTGGAGCGTCGCAGTCGCGTTGACCAAATAGCGGAGCTTGACCGGCTTGCTGATGCCTTCCTCGATGAAGTGGAGAAAGAGGGCATCACAGGATACAAAGAGCTTGCCGACCGGCTCGACGGGAAACCGGCCCAAGCAATTACAGGAGAGGGCGGTGGCCCGCTTGTAATCATTCAGGCGACCTCTACAGATGAGGGTCTTTGAAGCTAACGCCGAAGCAAGAGCAGGCGCAGTTGATGCTCTCGGGCCCGGCAACGCATTGCATGCTGTTCGGTGGTTCAAGGTCTGGAAAGACGTTCCTGCACGTTAGAAACGTTGTATTCCGTGCGCTAAAGGCTCCTGGAAGTCGGCATGCAATCCTTCGCTTCAGGTTCAACCACGTAAAGGCTTCAATCGTTCTGGACACGTTCCCAAAGGTCATGCAATTGGCCTTTCCTGGCGTTCAGTACGAGATGGACAAAACAGATTGGTACGCAAGGCTTCCTGGAGATTCGCAAATCTGGTTTGGCGGGCTGGACGATAAAGAGCGCACCGAGAAGATTCTCGGACAGGAATACGCGACGCTGTACCTGAACGAGTGCAGCCAGATCCCGCAAGGCTCAAGAGATATGGCGGCTACCCGTCTTGCTCAAAGGGTCGAGGTCAAGCTAGAAGGCAGGCCGGTAACGATCCTTAAGCCTCGGATGTACTACGACTGCAACCCGCCTTCTAAGGCGCATTGGACTTACAAGATGTTCGTCCAGAAGGTTGATCCAGAGTCAAAGATGCCATTGGCTAATCCGCTGGATTACGTCTGCATGCAGATGAATCCGCAGGACAACGCGGAGAACCTGGCGGGGGATTACCTTTCTACCCTTTCTGCACTTAGCCCAAGACTGCGCAAGCGGTTCATGGATGGTGAGTTTGCGGACGCAACGCCGAATCAGTTGTTCAGCGAGGAATCGCTAGAGAAGTGGCGAGTTCTTGATGGATCTGTCCCTGACTTCCTGAGAGTTGTTGTTGCTGTAGACCCTTCTGGATCTGGTGACGTTGACAACGCGGACAACGACGCAATAGGCATTGTGGTCGCGGCTTTGGGTACTGATGGCAACGCCTACGTTATCGAGGATTTGACGGTCAAAGCTGGCCCCGCGACTTGGGGCAAAGTTGCTGTTGATGGATACGAACGAAACGACGCGGATTGCATCGTCGGTGAGGTGAACTACGGCGGAGCGATGGTCGAAGCGACGATCCAGACCGTCCGCAGAGAGCAGGGTCAAAGGAAAGTCCCTTACAAAGCCGTGAGTGCGACGAGAGGCAAGGTTGTCCGTGCTGAGCCTATCTCTGCCCTTTATGAGCAGGGGAAGGTCAGGCACGTAGGGTATTTCCGAGACCTGGAGGACGAGTTGATGGCGTTCTCGACGGTTGGATATACGGGAGACCGAAGCCCGAACCGAGCCGATGCGTTGATATGGGCGCTGACTGAACTGTTCCCCGGCGTGGTTGCGCAGAAGCGTGAGGTTAAGAAGGTTACGGAGCCTGTTGGTCGCTTCGTCGGTCAGATGGGCGGGTGGATGAGCTAATGACTCCCGGCCTGAGAGAACACAAGCAAGCCTCATTGCGTCTGGCGGTTCCTACTGGGCTTCCCGAGGACATGCGTTCAGGCATCCGTGAAGTTTTGGACGTAGCCAGCACGAACCCGAGAAAGGGGCACGCAACGGCCTTGATGCATGAGGTCTGCGCCGAGGCCGACAAGCACGGCTGCGTGCTGCTGCTGACGCCTAGAGCCTTTTCTGAGGGCATGAGTACGGAACAGCTTTCCAAGTGGTACGCACGCTTCGGTTTTGAAGTGGTGCAGACCGAACCAGAAACCTTGATGGCGCGGCAGTGTACAGGCGCTCTAGACGCTCAAAAGAGGTGGGCCAATGGATAAAGACACCACCCAGCAGACGCCAGACGATCAAAGCGGGTCGAAAGGTACTCAATCCGGCAAAGAGCCGGACAAGATCATTGAGGAGTGCCGCGACCGCATGCAGAAGTGCATCGAGTTCGAAGGCGATAACCGCGCTGCCGCTCTTGATGACCTGTATTTCCTTTCTGGCGAGCAATGGCCGGTCAACATCCGCAGGGCTAGAAACCTCGATAACCGTCCCTGTCTGACGGTGAACACGCTTCCCACGTATCTGCACCAGGTCACGAATGACCAGCGGATGAACAAGGGAGGAATCAAGGTTCATCCCGTTGATGACTATGCCGATGTGGAGACTGCCGAGGTTATTCAAGGGCTGATCCGGCACATTGAATACGACTCCAATGCGGATATTGCTTATGACCGCGCTGTTAACTCGGCGGCGGCTATCGGGTTTGGTTACTTCCGGTTGGTGACGGAGTACACCAGCGAGGACAGTTTCGAGCAGGATATTAAGTTTAAGTCCATCCGCAACGCGATGACGGTTTACTTTGACCCCGCATCTGAGGAGCCGGACGGGTCGGATGCCAAGTTCTGCATTATCAGCGTGAAGATCCCGAAAGAGGAATTCCGCATGGAGTACCCCAATGCTGATATGGCCGGATTTGAAGCCGTTGCAGGGCAGGGGGATTTCTCGGACTGGATAGACGATCTGTTCGTGCGTGTAGCCGAGTATTACTACATCGACTACGAGGCTGCGACGGTATGCCTGCTTTCCAATGGCGAGAGCGGTTACAAGGATGAGCTAGGAAAACTGCCGATAGGTGTGACGGTTATCAAAGAGCGGGCCGGAACTCGCTGCAAAGTGAAGTGGTGCAAGCTGACCGGCTTTGAAATCCTTGAGTCTGCCGACATCCCCGGCAAGTACGTCCCGGTTTTTCCTGTCTATGGCGATGAGCTGGACATTGAGGGCAAGGTAATCCGCTCTGGACTGATTCGGAACGCCAAAGACCCGGCGCGGATGTACAACTTTTGGATGACGAGTGCGACGGAAGAAGTTTCGCTTCGTCCGAAGGCTCCGTTCATTGGCGCTGAAGGCCAGTTCGAAGGCCACGAAGATACGTGGGCGCAGGCGAACAACAGAAGCTTTGCGTATCTGGAATATAAGCCTGTCACGATTGACGGGACGATTGCCCCCGCCCCTAGAAGGCAAGAACCGGCAGACGTTCCGACCGGCATGCTGGCAATGGCGATGCATGCCGGTGAGAACATCCAAAAAACGATTGGCATATTTGATGCGGGGATTGGCCGAAGGTCGAACGAGACCAGCGGGATAGCGATCCGCGAGAGAAAGCAAGAGTCTGACGTTGGAAGCTTTCACTACACGGACAACCTGAATCGGACGCGAAAGCACGCCGGGCGGGTGATCGTGTCATGGCTTCCCGAGGTCTATGACACGCAAAGAGCGGTGCGGATTCTTGGCGAGGATGGAACGGCCAAGCATGCGATTGTCAATCAGCCGAACGTCGAAGGAAAGCCAGATAAGGCCGGGAAGATCCACGCAGTTCTGAATGATCTGACGGTCGGCAAGTATGACGTTACGGTGTCAAGCGGGCCTGCGTACTCCACGCTAAGGCAAGAGGCCGCGCAGTTTATGGTCGGCGCGATGCAGGCCGCCAAAGACCCGGCAGCGGCTGCGGTGCTTACCTATCTGGCTATTCAAAACCAAGACGTACCTGGCGGCGAGAAGGCGGCGAGGATGCTGAAAAAGCTTCTCCCCCCGCAGGTATTGGAAACCGAGGATGAGAACCCGGACGAGGGGGCGATGGTTCCGACGCCTCAAGGCCCGCTGCCCGTACAGCAGGCGGGTCAACTCATACAGCAGATGGGCCAAGCCCTACAGAACGCAGATAAAGCCATTGAGCAGGCCAAGCTTGATGAGGTGGAGAACAAGAAACGCGAAATCCAGATCAAGGAACGCGAGGCCGACATTAAGGCTTACGAGGCGCAGACCGACCGAATGAGAGCGGATGCGGACTTGATGAAAGCCGCTGCTGAAAAGGCGATGGCCGAGGCGCAGGCTTTGTCAGCAAGCGGGCACGTAGAGGCCGTGTCTCAAGCGGCAGCGAGGGAAGCGGTTGAATTGACGCTCACCGCTGCTGAAGAACAGGCCGAATCGCACGCGATGGAACAGCAGATGGAGATGAGCGGGCAATTACCTGTTGATCCGCAGAACCCGCATTTGGTGGGCGCTCCGGGAGGCATTGGCGCGGTTTGATTGTCCAGTATTTAACCAGTTAGTTACAAATTTACCTGCATGGAGATTGACCATGAATGAAGCAGAAAGTACAACTGAAGTACCGACGCAACCTGTAGAGGAAGCGTCCGGCCAACAGACCCAACCGGCTCCCGCTGCCGAAGAACAGAAAGCGCCTACGGACTCGGACACGACCGAGGAAAAGGCTGCACAGGAAACACCTGAGCAAGTCGAGGAGCGAAGGAAGCAGAAGGCACGGGAGCATGAGCGTCGCAGGCTTGAAAGGGCCAGGCGCGAAGCTACGGAAGCAAAGACCGAAGCCCGACTGCTCCGAGAGCGAATCGAGAAGCTTGAAGCGAAAGCTGCACCGCAGGAAAGTTCGGAGCCGCAGCGTGACCAGTATCAGGACTTGGAAGCCTATCTAGAAGCCAAAGCCGAATGGAAGGCTGAAAAGAAGGCTGTAGAGGTTCTGAGCAGGGAACGTGAGGCGCAACAAGGTAGGGAGCATCAAGGCCGAGCCGTTGAGACGCAAGAACGACTCGCGCAGGACTGGTCAAAGCGCGAAAGCGTGTTCCAGGCTGCTACGCCGGATTACATGCAGTCAGTCGAGGAGTTCAGCGAGGAATTCTCTAGGGATTTCCCGATGGGCACGCGAATGGCTGTTGTGGAGTCCGATGTTGGCCCGCAATTGCTCTATCACCTTGCGAACAATCCTGACGAAGCGGAGCGGATTTCGAAGCTGTCCCCTGTGCGGCAGATCGCGGAGCTTGGAAAGCTTGAGGCGCAATTCGCCCAGCCTGCCAAGCCGTCTAGAGCACCTGCACCGATCAAGCCGCTTGGTCAAGGCCGCGCCGGGACTTCAGATCCGTCGAAAATGTCGGATACCGAATACAAGGCATGGAGGAAGGCACAAGGGGCGAGGTGGGCGCAGTAACCCATAGGAGTCACTAGCGTGACTAACACTCTCGTAACTTGCAGCATCGTGGCGCGTGAAACGCTGCCCATCCTGAAAAACATGCTGTCCTTCTCCAAGAACGTAAACCGTGAATGGGAGGACGAATTCAAGTCCAACATGAGCCGGGGTTATGCCCCGGGTCAGACCATTCAGATCAAGAAGCCCCCGCGCTACACGTATCGCGCGGGTCGGGTTGCTGTGCCGCAAAGCACGGTGGAAACGACTGTTCCGCTGACGGTGAATCAGGGCGGTTGCGACATTTCGTTCACCAGCTTGCAGCGCACTCTGTCCCTTACGCAGCTTGAGGACAAGATCGAAGCCGCGATTGCTCCGGTGGCGAACGAGATTGACCGTCAGGGTCTGGAACTGGCGCATTTCTCGACCTATAACACCCTGAACGCGACGGGTGCCCTGCCTGCGACTCAACTGGCTGCGGTGCAAGTCCTGACCGCCTGCAACCAGCGCCTTGACGAGATGGCCGCTCCGGTGAAAGACGGTCGCCGCTCGATCATCATGAACCCGGCTCTTAACGGTTCGATGGTCGCGGGTTTCTCGGGTCTGTTCAACATGTCCGAGAAGGTCAACGGCCAATACCGTACTGGCTACATGCAGGACTCGTTCGGTCTGAAGCCTGGCATGGATCAGAACGTCGCGGTTCATGTGAACGGCGCAGCGACTGCGACCAACATCGCGGGCGCTGGTCAAACCGGCTCCTCGATCACGGTGGTTGCGACTGCTGGCGGTACGCTGACCAAAGGCACCACGATCACCCTGCCGGGCGTGTTTGCGGTCAACCCGCAAAGCCGCGTTTCGACTGGGCAGGCTGCGAACTTCGTTGTGACTGCGGATGTCCCGGTTGGCTCGACCTCGATCCCGATCAGCCCGGCGATTGTGACCTCGGGAGCCTTCCAGAACGTCACGGCCAGCCCGACCACCGCCCAGCCTTACGTGATCTTGGGTGCGGCTTCGACCTCCTACAACTGCAACGTTGCCTATCACAAAGACGCTTTCACGCTGGCGATGGTGCCGATGTGGGCACCCCCGGACGGTAAGGGGGTGATCGACGTGGCGCAGAAGTCCGAGGACGGCTTTACGGTCAAGGTTACGGAGTTCTATGACGGCATTAACGACAACTCGATCATGCGTATCGACGTGTTGTTCGGCTGGGTCGCTACTTACCCGGAACTCTCGACCAAGTATTACACGGTCTAACCCATAACCAGACACAAGGAAAAACACCATGTCCGTCTATCTCCTGCGTCCCTATGGGGACTACCCGGCCAGCTCGACCGTTTCGGTCACGCTGCCGGATGACACTGAAGCGACTCTGATTGCTCAGGGTCTGGCAATTGCTGCACAAACCACTTCCATGCAATCGCTGGTCGGCGCTCCCGATCAAGTGGTTTCTCAGGGTGGCAACCTGCACTACGCGCAACAGGGCGGTTACAGCACGCCTGAGTTTTATCAAGGCCCGCTGCGCCTGCCTGTGATCGCTCTTGGTTCGGCTGCCCTGACCGGCTACGAAACCAACGGCGTTGCGCAGACTGCGGGCACGTTCAATCTGGTGGAAATCTTCGTTCCGTACCGCCAGACCTGGACTGGGGCTGGTTGGCTGAACGGCACCACGGTCGGCTCTGATCTGGCAATCGTCGCTTTGTACGGAACTGATGGGGTGCTGATTGCTAACTCTGCGGTTGCTGGCACTGCTACGGCGGGTGCTTCGACCATGCAGAACGCGGCGTTTACCTCGACGGTGGATCTGCTGCCCGGCCGGTACTTCCTCGGTCTGCAACTGGACGGAAACACCGACACGGTGCGTCATCTGCTGTCGGCTAACGGTGCGGTTGCTTGCACTGGGACTGTGGCGGGTGCGTTCGGTACGGTGCCTGCTTCGATCACCGCGCCGACGACCTTCACCACGGCGGTCGGCCCGATCATGCAACTGTACGTGTAACAACGCCATGACGTAGGGGCCGCAGGGTTAACGCTCTGCGGCTTTTTTTTGAGGTAAGAGATGCCCAGCCCGACGACTGCGCTTCAGATCATTACGGATGCGCTGTACCTGACTAGAGCGGTTGGCGTGGATCAGACGCTGACCAATCAGGAGGTAAGCGACGGGCTGCGTGCGTTCAACGATTTGGTAGATGGATGGAGTACACAGAAGCTTGCGGTGTATTCCAGATCAAATCAGACGTTCAACACGATCAACGGGCAGAAGGTCTACACGATAGGGCCGGGGGGCGATTGGAACACTGATCGTCCTGTCGGTGCTGACCACATCGGGCCGATTGCTTACTCGTCTTTGCCTGTTGGGGCTTCTCAGCCCTCGACCTATCCGTGCCTTGCGATCACTCAGGAAAAGTACAACCTGATTTCGGTCAAGGATCAGCAGCAGCAGTACCCGAATTTCTATCTGTTCGTGAACCAATTCCCGCTTGGGGAAATTACCCTCTGGCCGGTTCCGAACCAGGTTACGCCGATCACGTTCTCGATTGACCAGCTACTTACTCAACCCGCGACTTCTGCAACGGTGGTGAACTTTCCTCCGGGGTACGTCAAAGCCTTCAAATACAACCTTGCGATTGAACTGGCTCCGCTGTTTGGTCAAGCCGTTCCGCCGGATGTGAAAGAGATTGCAGTCAAGAGCCTTGCAGACATTAAGCGTGCGAACAAAGTAACCCCGCTGATGAACTACGACCCGATGACGCAATACAACGCGGTCACGAACTGGCAGGGCTGGTACTGATGCGAATTCCTGTCTTTGGACTTGGACAGGCGGCGAAATCCCCCTTCGTTACTGCAAAGATGTTGCAGAACGTCTATGCAGAGACTCGTCCACAAGGCGAAAAGTCCTCGATGGTGGGATACCAAACGCCAGGGCTAGAGTTGTTCACCAACTTTGGCGCGACGCCTTGTAGGGGCGGGATGGAGTTTGCGCCGCTGGATGTGTGTTTTGTCGTTCACCGAGGTGTGTTGTGGGAAGTGAATAACGCCGGAGTCCAGACGAACCGAGGAACCCTGTTGACGACTACGGGGCGGGTTTCGATGGCCGACAACGGCACGCAGATCATGATTGTAGATGGGACGTATGGATACATCTACAACACGGTGACGAACGTTTTTGCGCAGATCACGCATGTGGATTACCCCGCTAACGCGGTGACGGTCACGTTCCTAGCTGGAAGATTCATCATCAACCAGGAAGGCTCTAGCCGGTTCTGGTGGTCGGACTTGTATGACGGTCTGACTTGGGACGCATTGAACTTTGCAAACGCTGAGACGAACCCTGATCCGATTGTCGCGGTGTGGAGTAGCAACGGGCAGTTGATCCTAGAAGGATCGGTGTCTGCCGAGTATTGGGGGCAATCAGGGGTCGCGGATCAACCGTTTGCGTTGATTCAGGGAACGGCTACAGAGTGGGGGCTTGCTGCTCGGTGGAGTGTTGCGAAATACGATAACTCCATTGCCATGCTGGTGAAGAACCGCATGGGGCAAGTAATGGTTGCTCAACTGTCGGGGTATCTCCCGAAGAAGATTTCGACCGTTGATATGGATTCAATCATCAACGGGTACACCTCGGTTTCTGATGCTTCAGCTTATAGCTACATGCTGGGCGGACATCCGATGTACGTGATTAGTTTCCCCTCGGCTGGGTATACCTGGCTTTATGACGGTTCTACGGGGATCTGGACGAGTCTTAAAAGCTTTGGGATCACCCGGCACGTTGCGGAGTTTGGTTTCTCCTACATCAACAGCACGGTCGTTGCTGACTACAACAGCGGCCAGCTTTACCGCTTGAAAGCTTCGTCTTTGACCGATAACGGCGTGTCTATCGAACGGTCTATTACGAGCGAGACGATCACCCTTCCGGGGTTGGAAAGGCTGACGGTAGACAAGTTCCGGGTTGATGTTGAGGTCGGGGTTGGAACGACTTCAGGGCAAGGGGTTAATCCTCAGATTGGCTTGGAAGTCTCTAGGGACAACGGCAAGACCTGGGGCGCGCAGATGTGGCAGACGCTTGGGGCGATTGGTGCTTATGCCTTCCGTGTCGAGTGGAGACGTTTGGGGACTGCGTACAACTTTGTTTTTCGTTTGACGGTGACTGATCCCGTTCCGTTGGTGCTGGTGAGTGCTTCTGTGAATCCTGACGACTGATGGCGCTGATTAACTCACCTCCTAACAATGCGGTGGACGAGTCAGGGACTCGCGTCGCTCAAGGATGGGCGGAATTCTTTAGCAATGTGTTCATGCTGCTGGCTGCTTTAACAGGCAGCGGAACGACAGTAAACAGACCTACAAAGTTCCTTTTTCTTGGTAGGCCGTATTTTGATTCAACACTAGGTTTCCCGGTGTGGTGGAACGGGACGATATGGGTTGACGCTACAGGGACGCCTGCATGAGTGGAGTGCTGGAATTCATCGAAGAAGTTGCGGGGTTTTACTTCCGGTCGATCCTTTTGCCTGAGTCTGGAATGGCGATTACTCAGCACGTACACGACTACGACCACGCAACGTTAGTCGGGTCTGGAAAGGCTGCGCTGTATGCGGATGGAGAGCATATCGGGGATTTCTCCGCTGGCGAGGCTTGTGAAGTTAAAGCAAATACGAATCACCTGTTCGTGTCTTTGGAGCCGAATACAAGGCTGACCTGCATTCACAGCGTTGAAAGCGCGAACAGCATCAAAGAGAAGGGGATCTAGCTATGCCGTGGATTGGGCCAGCACTATCAGTCGCAGGAAGTCTCATCGGGGCGGATTCAAGCGCGGACGCTGCTTCGCAGGCTGCGGGGATTCAAGCCGAATCCGGGCGAGAGGCGATTGCCGAACAGCGTAGACAGTACGACCTCACTCGTTCCGATATGGCTCCGTGGCGAGACGCTGGGGCTTCGTCCGTCAGTCGGCTTCGCCAGCTTCTCGGCTTGGGTAGTGGCCCTGCTAGTCCCGGAGCCTCTGGTGGTTCTGGTGCTTCTCTTGACTCTATTGCGCAAGGTCTGCGGTCGAGCGGGAAGTATGGAACGGGTAAGACTTGGGTTCCTGGGCAGTTCGAATCCGAGTCTGAGTACATGGGAAAGCTGTACTCCCACGGCACCGGGCCGAACCGAATCATCAATTCCGAGTCTGGTTACTGGAAAGACGGGAACTATGACGAAGCCGGGTTGATGGCGGAAGCACAGAGGATTTTTGACGCCTCGCAAGCTTCCTCTGCCCCCGCGACCGCTTCGGGTACGGATGCCTATCAGATGTACGGGGATGCCCCCCTGCTGCGGCGTTTTTCTGGCACTGATCTTCAACTCGACCCGGTGTATCAGTCCGGTTTGAAGTTCGGACTGGATGAGGGAACGAAGGGCATCAACGCAAGGGCTATGCAGTCTGGTGGTTATGACTCAGGGGCTACTTTAAAAGCCTTGACCAGGTTTGGGAATGACTACGGAAGCACGAAGGCTAACGAATCTTACAACCGATTCAATTCCGATCAGAACAAGGTTTTCAACATGCTGTCTGGCCTGTCTGGAACGGGTCAGACCGCAGCGAATACCGTTGCTTCTACCGGGGCGAACACTTCCAACAACACCGCAAACCTGATGACCGGAATTGGTAATGCGCAAGCTGCAGGGGTTGTCGGTGGTGCGAATGCTTGGGGGAACGCTGCCAGCGGGATTTCTGGCGCGGTGAACAACTACCAGAACAATCAGCTATTGCAAAAGATCCTCGGCGGTTCGAATGCTGGTTCTTACAGCACGCCGGGATATGGCGGTTATGACTACAGCAATTGGTACGGCTAGGAGCAATTATGCCCATTGATCCGAGCATCATCCTCGGGATTCGTCCGGTACAGGTTCAGCAGCAAGACCCGCTTGAGCAGTACGGAAAATCGCTGACCCTCAAAAACCTGATGGGTCAGGGCGAACTGCAATCCATGCAGATGAACAAAGCCAAGCGAGACATGGCCGACGAGGAAATGTACCGAGAGGCTGTGAAGGCTTCTGGCGGTTCTTTGGAGAAGCTGATTCCTGAGCTGACTGGTCGAGGCTTGGGGCGTCAGGCAATGGACGCGCAGGGCAAGTTGATGACCAACAAAAAGACCGAGGCGGATTACAACAAGACTCGGATTCAGACTCAGCTAGAGCAGGCGAAGTATCTGCGCGACCGCTTGGCAGGTGTTCGTGACCAAGCGGGTTACGACCAATGGCGACAGGAAGGCGCTGCGATGGGCGCGCAGGTTGTGAACTCTGCTCCGGAAGTCTTTGACCCTAATTTCCAACAGCAGCAGATCCTGACCGCTGACAAGTTCCTTGAAAGGATGACGCCGAAGTACGAGCGCGTTGATTTGGGTGGGAAGGTTCAGGTCATTGACGTAAACCCGTTCACGAACCCGTCTATCAAAGGCACGGCTCTGGACAAGACCGCTACGCCTGGCGACTTGATGACGGACAAGCGGACAAGGGATGAGGGGGCAGCGAATCGCGGCGTAACCATTCGCGGGCAGAACTTGACCGATACGCGGGCGCGAGAAACTGGCGGGCGCTCTTACGACTCAGAGCGCGGCGTTGTGGTGGATACCAAGACTGGAACTGCCGTTCCTGTAACGATGGGCGGAGCTCCGCTGCCCGGCAAACTGAGCGAATCGCAACGGAAAGAGCTTTCTTCTATCGACTCGCAAACTTCACAGATTGAAGCCGCTTTGAAATCTGTGGATGCCAACAAAGACGCTTTTAGCTTTACTCGCGGCATGGCGACTATGGCCGGAGGATTGCCAGAAACGCTTGCGGGTAGGTTGGACACCGATAGCCAGAGGCAGGCGCGATCCTACGTGTTCAACGTGGTTTCAAAAGTTATCAACGAGCGTGCTGGCGCTGCGCAGTCCGCTCAAGAATTGGCGCGTCTGCGTTCTTTCCTTCCTGCCGAAGCCGACAACGCAGAACAGATCAAATCAAAGCTGGAAGCCTTTAAAGGCTATCTGTCCGACTCTCGTGCGGGGTATGACAAGCCGCAAACTGGAGCGCCGAAACCAGCGGCCCCCAAACAGGAGGAGCGCAAGGTTATTGGGAATAAGGCGTACATCAAACGCAACGGTCAATGGTATGAGGCGAATGAATGAAGCCTGTTACTGACCCTGCAACCCTTGCTGAATTGAACGGCGGACTAAAGCCGGTCAAAGATCCCAACATCCTTGCGCAGCTTGAGGGCGGCGAGGTGACGGGTTCGTTCGGTCAGAACTTCGCTGCGGGAGCTGGCAAAATCTTTACGGATATGGCGCGGGGTGCCAAGCAGATTCTTGACGTTCCTGCCCAAGCTTTGGAACGAGCCTTTGGCGAGGTCAAGGTTGGCGGTATGCCGACTGCAAAAGAATCCGCCATGCAGACTCAAGCGGAGATTGTCGATTCCCGGCGTAGGGATGCCCCGCTGATGAAAACCGGCGGGGGAGTACTTGGCACGGTGGCCGGGTCGCTTCCCGTTGCAATGGTTCCGGGGGCGAATACTTACACCGGAGCGGCTTTGACGGGTGCGGCGTTGGGAGCGCTACAGCCGACATTAGAAAACGAATCCCGCCTGCTTAATGCCGGGATTGGAGCCGGTGCAGGGGTTGCTGGTAAGTACGTGGGCGGGAAGGTTGCCGACGCCGTTACGGGAAAGATGACCGCGACAAAAGCTGCTGCGGCTTCAGAAGCCCTCAAGAACGCGCCTAGAGACGCTACGCTGGCCGCTAGTCGCGAGGCTGGGTACGTGGTGCCCCCAACCCAAGTAAACCCGTCATCGGCCTGGAATCAGCTTTTGGAGGGGTTCTCAGGAAAGATTAAGACGGGACAGGCGGCGTCGGTCAAAAACCAATCCGTGACTAACCGGCTTGCTAGGGAGGCGGTCGGGTTGTCGGATGACGCCCCGCTGACTTCTGAGGCATTGAAAGGACTCCGTTCTACGGCTGGGACGGCTTATGAGGATATTGCCTCTGCTGGGCAGTTTGCCACGGATAAGACTTTCCGCCAGCAGATCACAAAGCTTTCTGACGCGCAGCGCACGCTTGCAAAAGAGATCCCTGAGCTTGCCAATTCCGAGGTTCTGACGCTTGCCAAGTCGCTTGATAAACCCTCTTTTGACGGGCGCACGCTGATCGAGGCGTCTAAAGCACTCCGAGAGAAAGCGACCGCAGCCTTTCGAGCCGGTGAAGGCGATGCAGGCAAGTTCTATCGTGGAGCGGCGGACAACGTAGAGGATTTGGTTGAGCGCGGGTTGATGGATGCGGGCCGAGACGGGGCGGGCATGCTTAACGCTTTCCGCGAGGCAAGGAAGCTTATTGCAAAGACGCACACGATTGAGGGCGCTCTAAATGACGCAACAGGAAATATCAACGCCGCGAAACTAGCCGCGCAGCTAACCAAAGGAAAACCGTTGTCTGGAGGTCTGGAGACTGCTGCAAAGTTTGCCGGGGCTTTCCCAAAGGCTGCGCAGGAGGTTGAGCGTACCGGGGCTGCTTTGGCTACCAGCCCCCTAGATTGGGCGGCAATGGGAACTCTGAGCGCGGTGACTTCGAACCCGCTAATGATGGCTGGGGTTGCCGCTCGCCCTGCGGCTAGGTCTTTGATCCTTTCCAAGCCTTACCAAGCTTTGATGACCAATCCGACAAATGGGCCGGGGGCTGCGTTGCGCGCTTCTCAGGCATTGGCAAACCCCGTATTTCAAAGGCTGCTGCCTTCAGGGGCGGTCGCCGGGAGCCTTGCGTATAGGGGTGAGAAGTAGCCGCTTCAGGCGAGAGTCTGGAAGCTTTTGAATAGCGATACGTGCCGGTAGGCAGATCAGCCCAAACAAGATCAAGGCTGCGAACGGCTTAATCAGCATCGTCAGAACGACGGTCAGCATTTAGAAAGCATAGCACAGGAGTTAAACGAACATGGCCGTAAACCCTTCAGCACTTGGCCCCAAACCGCAGATTGTTGATTCTGCCGGTGAACCGTATGTCGGCGGGCGGCTGTTCTTCTACGTCGCCGGGTCTGTTGGCACCAAGCAAGACACATACACCGATTCAACAGGCGTAACCGCGAACACCAACCCGGTCGTTTTGAACTCGCTTGGCGAGCCATCTACTCAAATCTGGTGGACTTCTGGCCTTGCGTACAAGGTCGTTCTTGCGCCTCCTGGTGCTGACGATCCGCCTTCCTCTCCTGTTTGGACAATCGACAACCTCAGAGGGATTAACGATACCACGGTTGGCAATTCTCAGTGGCTTGCCTCCGGTTCGGTTCCTACGTACGTTAGCGCCACACAGTTCACCCTTGCCGGAGATCAAACAAACGATTTTGAAGTCGGCAGAAGGGTTAAATGTACGGTTACTGCCGGGACTGTGTACGGAACGATTGCGAGTTCTGCTTATGCAGTTTTAACGACTGTAACCATTCAGGTCGATTCTCCTGGGGCATTGGATTCTGGATTGTCAGCGGTCGAACTTGGTCTGTTAACAACTACATCTCCAAGCATACCTAGAATTGTCGGCGCGACCGCTGTTGCTCACGCCACGAATACTAATCCGTGGCTTTCTGAACAAGTTACGTTGACCGGCTCTGCGGTGACGTTCACCGACATTGCAGACGCCCCCTATGTCGGCGCTGAAGTCTGGATCTATCAGAACGCGGCGCATACGTGGACGAACGGCGCGACGTTTGTGATTCAAGGCGGGGCTAACTACGTCGCCGCTGCGGGGGACTGGATTAGGCTGTACGCCACCACTGTTTCGACCTTCCAGGTCACCATTTTCAAAGTCAGCGGCGTGCCTATTTCCATGACGCCGATTACCGCATCACTCGGCGCAAATGTGGCCTTGAACAATACCGGGCTTTACTTTGATGGCCCGAGTGTCGCGCAAGGTACTTCTGGAACGTGGTTTGTCAGCGGCACGGTGACCCTGGTTGACGCCGCAGGGGCAGCAAACTTCCGCGCCAAACTTTGGGATGGAACCAGCGTCATTTCGAGTTCGTTTGTTCATACAGACGCGGCAAACAATACCCGGACTCTATCCCTGTCCGGCTACATCTCCTCTCCTGCGGGGAATATTCGTATTTCAATCCAAGATGAAACTAGCACCAGCGGTGTTATCGCGTTCAACATTTCTGGAAACTCAAAGGACAGCACGATTACGGCTATAAGGATTGCGTGATGATCATTGCCACCAACTCTAGCAATTTGATCGTCCTCGTTTTTGAGGGCGCGAAGGTTGAGCAAGTGCCCTCTACGTTCAACGGGCAGTCTTTGACGCCTCACGTTCTTACACCTGAGCAGGTTTCGGAATATGAAGCCTTGCCTAAGTCTCGGTCAGGCGTTGAGTTTGTGGATGGTGCTTTTACAGTTCTTCCTGTCGTTCCTGTTGTTCTGACGCCTCAACAGAAAATCGCTGAGATGGAGCGCATCGGGATTCCAGAACAGAAAATAGACGGTGGTTATGTCCGTGGGATTCGGGAGTACATGCTCGGCATGGCTCAAATCGTCGCTGCTCTAGGTGGCCCGGATGTGATGGTTACTCCGGGTATGCAGAAGGTCAAAAAGCTGGACGACGCAATCAAGGCTCAAAGGGCGCTGATCCAATGAGCCGCGTGCCAGCAATGATCGCTGCGTTGCTGGTTCTCTGGCTGCCGTTCAGCGTAACGGCGATTCTTGCTGTTGTCCTTGCTCCGCTTGCTTTACTCGTTGACGAGTGGACGTATGGCAAAGACTTGCTCCGGGCGATGGACAAGCTGGGAGCGGCTCTTTTGGGATGGGGTGGCCGTTATACGGTCAGCGCGGAGTGCGGATCGAGGAAGTCTGAATGCCGGCTGTGCCGATTCGTATGCCGCCTGCTCGACATTATCGACCCGGGGCATTGTAAAGGTGCAGCGCAACGCGAATTCGCGGAAGGGTAGAAAAATGGACGCCTTCATCACGGCACTTGGTCTCAAGAAGGGGGCCGCGCTCGGCGGGTTTATCGGCGGGCTGATCGCCTTCAAGTTCCTTCGGGATCTCAAGTGGCTGGACCGCATCTTCACTGCCGCTCTTGGTCTCATCGTCGGAGCCTACAGCGGCCAGGCCGTAGTCGCCCAATTCGGGCTCCGGGATGAGCTTCTTATCCCCGTTTCCATCGCAAGCGCGACGCTCGGAATCAGCTTCCTGTCGGCTGTGTGGCTGGCAATGCCGGCCATCGTCGAGAGCGTGCGCAGAAAACTGCTCGGGAGCTGAAATGCTCGTCTCTCTATCTGGATTCGTGTTCTATCTCTCCATCTGCATCCTGTTCGTGGTTCCGGTGTTCTTCATCTGGCACGATGTGTATGAGGACGGGATCATCGGTCGCGCGGCGCTCTGCGGGATCTGCGGATTCGCATTCATGATCGGTCTTCAGATCGTCACCGGGACAGAGTTCAATCCTGTCCCTGAGACCGCCTGGCTGATCTTCAGCTTTTCCGTGTTCCTCACCTGGCACCTGTTCAGGTTTCACGGGCGGATTCTGCGGCAGCGCAAGGGTGAGGCGGTAGGCGCGTGAATATCACGCAGCTCAAGATACTGATGCCTCGCGCTGGCATGGCCTGGCTGATCGCGCTGGCCGAGGAAGCGCCGCGCTGGGGGGTAAACAGCCCGGCCCGCGAAGCCGGTCTGCTCGGGCAGATCATTGTCGAGTCGAACGGCATGACCGTGTTCGATGAGAGCCTGTACTACACCGATGCGGCGCGGGTGCGTCGCATGTTCTCGCGCTACTTCGATCCGCTGGACATTGACGACGCCTGGGGCTACCTGCAGCAGCCGGAGCGCTTTGCCAATCGGGTCTACGCGAACCGCTACGGCAACGGCCCCGAGTCCTCCGGGGATGGCTGGAAGTTCCGCGGCGGCGGCCCGGGTCAACTGACGTTCCAAGGCAACTACAAGCGAATCGGCGGGCTCATTGGCGCGGACATCGTGACGCACCCGGAGCAGGTGCGAACCGTCCCGGCCATCGGCTGCCGGTCGTTTCTCGCCTTCTGGCAGGCCGCAGGTTGTAACGAAGCGGCTGATCGGGAGGACTTCAAGCTGGTGAGCGAGCGCGTCAACGGCGGGCACAACGGCCTCGAGGAGCGCCTGCAGGCTACCGCCGAGGTTACCCGGGTGCTGTCGGCATGATGCTCCTCACGCACTGGAAGCTGATCGGCGTGGCGCTGTTGATCGCGGTGCTGGCCGCTTGGGGTGCCATTGGCCGGATGCAGCTCGCCGGATGCCGGGCCGACCTGGCGCAGTCAGAGGCTCAGGTCACCGTCCTGTCGGCCTCGATCCAGCGCCAGAACGCGGCTGTGCGGGCCTTGGAGGAGGCGGGCAGCGCAGCGCAGGCCAAGGGTGCCCAGGCGCTCGCCAAGGCGCGGGAAGAGGCCAGGAAGCACGAATCCGAGCGGATCAAGCTGGCGGGCTTGGTGGCCGGCCAGAAGCCCCCGGAGGCCCCCCAGGGCATCAAGACGGGCTCCTGCGAGCATGGGCTGCTGATCGTGCGCGAGGCCCTGCAATGAGGCTCCTGGTGCTGCTGCTGCCCCTTCTGGCCGGGTGCGTGGGCAATCCGGTCATCCCGACCGAGGTCCGGGTGCCGGTGCCGGTGTCGTGCGTGACCGAGCAGCCCGTCAAGCCGCGCATGCTCAGCAACGCAGAACTTCGGGCCCTGGACGACTTCAAGCTGCCGATCGCCCTGACTCTGGACCGCGCGCAGCGGATTCAGTACGAGGCCGAACTTGAGGCCGTGCTGGCCGGGTGCTGGATTCCGAAGGCCGGCGGGCTGTGATCATGCCCGAGGGCACCCCCGACAGCCTGCTGTGCATCCTGTGGGCTGCGGGGCTGTGCGGAGGGGTGTGGCTGGTCAGGTGGTGGCTGGGGTAGGTGTGCATTTTTGTGGCGTCCGTACCCGCTTTTCGGGGTGTTTCCGCTACTCTGCACGCTCTGTTCTCATAGGGCAGGCAGCGTCGCCGAAGGACTCAAAATCCGCCGACTAATCATCGTAAGGGTTCGAGTCCCTTTTCCGGCACCATAGGGAAAACAGGCAGTTACGCTGCCTTTGCCTTCTTGCCCCGGCTCGACCGGGTGTGCATTTTTCCGGCCTGCCCAATCCCGGAAAGCACCCTCTCCGCATGCTCGGTGACCAGGTGTGCATACCTCGCGCTCGAGGCCCAATGCTTGTGATGCAGCGCCGCTGATACGTCCGCGAGCGTGCCATTGTTCAACAGGATGTCCGTGGCCACGACATGACGCCCTGCATGCGGCACCAGGTCTGGGAGGCCGGACTTCTTCCGCGCGGCGTTGTAGCGGTCGTAGTAGTAGCGTGTCGAGTGCCTGAAGGGGAGGAATTTCAGCGTCCACCTTGCCTGCGGGGGAACGGGCACGAAGCGGGGTGTGCCGTTCTTCGTCTGGCCGACGACCAGCCGTACCCGGGCCTTGCCCTTGACCACCATGCGGCTTACGTCCTCGGGCTGGCGCGGCAGGATTTCGGAGGTCCAGCGGGAGCCCGTGTAGAACGCCAGGGTGAAGAGCGCCCGCGTCTCTTCGTCGTCGATCCGCTCCAGGTGGCGCTCGTACTCATCGACCGGGAGCATTACATCGCGCACGTTGTCCACGGCCGGGAATTCCATCTGTCCCGTTGGGTCGTGTGGCGTCAGCTTGTGCTTCTTGAAGGCGTAGCGGCAGGCGGCGCGCAGGTAGGCGAGGCGGTTGCGGATGGTGGCCGGCGCCAGGTCTGGGTTCTCCTTCGCGTATTCCCGGCTCACATCGGCGAGCATGGACATCGGACGCCCTTCGATGTACCCGGCAAGGTAGGCCAGCTCCTGGGCGATGCCCCTTCCGTCGCGCAGACTGGGAATGCGATGGTCGAGGTACAGCTCTACTGCCCGCTCGATCAGCGGTTCGGGACGCTCGACACCAGTTGCAACGGCGTAGAGGCGCGCTGTTTCTTCGCGGTCGTAGGCCTCGGCTTTGGCTCGACCCCATGCCGCCGGAAGCAGTTTAGTAGCCCGGTGCCGCTTGCCGCCAATGACACGGTTGAACGTGAAGCGCCAGCGTCTCTTTGCTTTGTCGATGTAGACCGGCATGCGATTCGGTATGCCTCAACGTCAGATTCTGCCCAGCGAGTGCGGCGCGCAGAAAGCGGGCTGCGCGGGATGGGCAGGGAGTATACCGCCCGCGGGGTGTCGGCCAGGCCCAGCAGGGCGGCGACCTCGGACAGGGTAAGGAGGCGACTCACGGGCTCAGGCAGCGGCTTCGGAGAGTAGCAGAAGGCTCACGCCTACAGCGCCCCCGCTTTCTCTGCGGCTTCGATGGCGGCGCGGAGTTCTGCAACGCATCGGTCGTGTTCATCCCACTCGGGCTGGGTTGGACTGGCGTCCACCGCGTCGCCTGCGTTCTTCTCAGCAACGGCCGCCTTCACCACATCCATCAGCTTCTTGTACCGGGCTGTGGTCAGGAGGGTGCACGGTGTTTCGTGCAGCGGATTCTGACGGTCGCGCACTTCTTCTACGGAGATTTTCCCGTTGTACGCCCAGCCGTAGCACTTCACCGGCTTCACGCTTGCAAGGTTCTTAGGCATGAGTCATGCCCTCGCCAGTTCGTGAGTGCGGGGAACGGTGAACCCTGCCGCGTGCTTGTGACCGCCCCCGCCGTACTGCTTGGCAATCTCCGAAACGTCCTGTCCATCATCGGTTGAGCGCAGACCAAAGATGCGCCCCTTCTCGGTGTCCCAATAGCAGGCGGCAAACGGCTCACCTTGCGCCATCTTGTGCGCTGCGTCGCTGACAAGGGTGTACGGCAGGCTTGCCACGGGAACGTCTACACCGCCGATCACCATGCGGCGCTGGCAGACCTTGAGCAGTTCAGCAATGTCCTTGTGGTGCTTGCGCTCGATAGCCGCCCCTGCGACAGTCATTTGCAGGAGTTCCGTCTGCCCTGCGGACATAAGCTTGTCCCACAGTTCAAAGGTGTACTCGTAGCTGAACACGTTGGCTTGAATCTCCCGCGTGCCGGGCAGCTTGAAGCGCCACAGGTCACGATCCTCGATGTGGCCTAGAAGCAGGGGGCGCGGCTCTCCGGGGAACAGGTAATCCCAAGCCAGCGTAGCGCCGGAGCGTTCCAAGTCGGTGAAATGCGCAAGCTGTTTAGGCTCGCCCCTCCAACTATCCTGCATGAACAACGGTTGCAGGTCGTCTATGGCGGTCTTGTGGTGGTCAATCAGCGTCACGCTCGCGGCCTTTTGGAGCATGCCGATCACGACCTCGCGCTTGTAGCTGAAGTCCACAAGGAACACATCGCGGTCGGTTACATCTGGCGGCGGAGTCTGGTACACGCCTGCAACGTAATCGGCCGCATCCCCGTACTTTTTCCAGAAGCACCACGCGGCGCTAAATCCATCTGCACAGTTGCCGTGGTAAATCACTAGAGTCTTAGCCATTGCCTTTCTCCTTCTCCATTTCAGCCCGGACGCGGGCGACAATTGCCGAAATGTTGCAATGTGTTGACGGCCATGTTCTCGGTTTTTGAGCGCGAATCTCAACCGCCTCTCCCACCCTCCGCGCCAGTTCGTCGGCCAGCGCCTTCTCGGTCTGATTCATTTCCACGCCTCCACCAAGTCGAGTCTGTCGAACTGCACGGCCACGAGATTTGCCCATCCGAGATAGACCATCGCGTGCTTGCTGTCCTCGCCGTGCGTCTCGCGTACTTTTGCGCGGAACTCGGGCAGCGTCCCGAGGAAGCAGCCGCAGCGGATCAGCGGCCCACACTCAACGTGGAGTGCGTAGGTCGTGCGGCCTTCACTTCCGGCGTAGCCTAGCGAGAAGATCGGTTTGCGTGTGATCGCGGTCTTACCTTCCAGAACGCACCGCTCTCCGAAGCCGCACTCTTCTCCGAAGCGGCACCACGCTCCGAAGCTGCACCGCTCTCCGAAGCGGCACCACGCTCCGAAGACGCACCCCTGTCCGAAGCTGCACCGCTCTCCGAAGTTGCACCGCGCCCCGAAGCGGCACCAC
>Ga0172380_10001843_pt1 | contig 35556 bp, 40 predicted proteins | sample Leawe162metaG_FD_119747 | JGI IMG/M metagenome (GOLD analysis project Ga0172380, IMG submission 119747) | Leachate microbial communities from a municipal landfill in Southern Ontario, Canada - Leachate well 162 metaG | ecosystem: Engineered > Solid waste > Landfill > Unclassified | place...
CGCGCTACACTCCCCGCATGAGCCGCGTCGTGCACTTCGAGATCCATGCTGCCGATCCGCAGGCGGCCGCCGACTTCTACGCCGCCGTGTTCGGCTGGACAATCGAGCGCTGGGGCGACATCGAGTACTGGACCGTCACGACCGGCCCAGAGGGCGCACCCGGCATCAACGGCGGCATCCTGCCGCGCCGTGGCCCGGCGATCGAGCCCGGCGCGCCCATCAATGGCAGTGTCGTCACCGTCCAGATCGAATCGCTCGCCGACACGCTCGCCGCGGCATTCGCACACGGCGCGACGCAGGCGCTGCCCCGCATGCCGATCCCCGGCATCGGCTGGCTCGCCTACATCCTCGACATCGACCACAACGTCGTGGGCGTCATGGAGCCCGACCCCACCGCCACGGCCTGACCGGCGCCCGCGCGCTACACGAACGCGCTCGCGATCGTCAGGCCGCCGAACACGACGAACAGCACCGCCGCACCCTGCCCGATGCGCTCCAACGGCAGCTGCCGCCGTGCCATCAGGCCGACCGCCACCGCCAGCGCATCCGCGCCCACCATCCCGAACGTCGAGCCCAGCCACACGCCCGCCCAACTCGGGTCGTGCCCCGCGATCGACACCGTCGCAAGCTGCGTCTTGTCGCCCAGCTCCGACAGGAAGAACGCCAGCGCCACCACGCCGAACGACCCCAGCAGCGGCACGCGCCGCACCGTCGTGTCGTCCTCGCCCAGCGTGTCGCCGCGCAGGCTCCACCACGCGAAGCCGAAGAACGACAGCCCCACCGCGACACGCAGCACGACGTCCGGCACCACCCCCTCGATCACCCGACCGATGCCCACAGAGGCCAGGTGCACCACCAGCGTCGCCGCCGTCACGCCCGCCAGCACCACCCACCACCGGTAGCGCGTCGCGAACCACAGCGCCACCAGTTGCGACTTGTCGCCCAGCTCCGCCACGAAGATCAGTGCACTCGACAGCAGGAACGCAGACACAGACACACCCCTCACGGGCTCTCGCCCCGGGCGGCGGCTGGTAGGCCGTCGCTTCGTCAGGGTGCCGCACGCGTCGAGGTCGGGGGGAGCGAGGGCGCACCCCGGCCCGGCGCACGCGGCACGCGCGTACATCCAGGCCGCGAGTCTCGTCCGCATCGACGCCCATCGCGGGCACCGATGCCGCGCCGCCGCCCTCGCCGCCCGGCCCCGCCGGAGCGATCGAGGAAGTATGTCGACGGACGCGCGAAGGACTACTCCCCCTCGGTCGCGTGCAGACTACCGCACCGTCCCCACACGCGCGACCCGCACCCGCGCTCCCCGTCTGCTACCGTGTGCAACAGTCGACGTGAACGGCAAGGATGACCGACAACCGATGGCAATCGACCGCCTCCGCGTCGGACTCTTTACCGACTCGTTCCTCCCCAGCCCCAACGGCGTCGCCAACTCCGTCTACCTCACCCAGCGCGAGCTCAACCGCATGGGCCACGACGCGTGGGTCATCGCCCCGCGCCACCCGGAGGCACCGCCGCGCGAGGATCGCGTGCTCCGCTACCCCAGCGTCGCGTACCCGTTCTTCGACGAGTACCGCATCTCGCTGCCCGTCGGCCCGCGCATCCCCCGCTTCGATGTGATCCACACGCACACCCCGATCACCATCGGCGCGTGGGGCAACCTCCTCGCGCACCGTAGGGGCATCCCACACGTCTCCACCTACCACACCCACATCGAGGGCTACACGCACTACGTCCCCGGCGCCACGGCGCTCGATCGCGTCACGCACGTCAGCCGTCGGCTCGTGCGCGCCTTCTACGATCGCGCCGACCTCGTGCTCGCACCCTCCCACGCGATCGAGCAGATGCTCGCCGCCTACCGCCTCCCCGTCCCCGTGCGCGTCATCCCCACCGGCATCGACATCGACCTGCTGGAGGCCGCGCCCGATCCCCCCGGCGAACTGCACGCACCCTGGCCGGAGGGCGTGGGTCGCATCCTCACCGTCTCCCGCCTCGGTCGAGAGAAGGAGCTGCCGCTGCTGCTGCAGGCGGTTGCACGCATCGCCGTCCATGCAGAGGTGCACCTGGTCGTCATCGGCTCCGGCCCGGATGAGGCGGAGCTGCGCCGTCACGCCGACGCGCTGGGCATCGCCCGCCGCGTGACCTTCCTCGGCCGCATCCCCTACACCGAGATCGGTGGCTACTTCCGCCGCGCGCAGGTGTTCGCGCTCCCCAGCAGCACGGAGACGCAGTCCCTCGTCCTGCTCGAGGCTGCGGCCTGCGGCCTGCCCACCGTCGCCGCGCGCGCGCTGGGCGCGCAGGAGCAGGTCGAGGACGCGACCACCGGCTTCCTCACCGAGCCCGGCAACATCGACGGCTTCACCGCGCACATCGCCACGCTCCTCGCGGACGCCGACCTCCGCGAGCGCATGGGCGAGGCCGGACGCCAGCTCGCGCGCCGCAAGTCGACCGCCGTCTCGGCCGCCACGCTCGTCGACGCCTACCGCGAGGTCATCGCCGCGCACCACACCTAGCACTGCGCACGCGGCTGCACCGACCGGCGCATCCCGCTATCGTGTGGGCGGACGACGAAGGAGCACCCCCATGCCGGACACTTCCGGGCCACGCTGGATCACGCTGGTGATCGCACGCAACCCGATCGACTACCGCAAGTGGTGCGAGGCGCACGGCAAGAACGACCGCGACCCGAACTTCGTCATGGCCACACCCGCCACGGCGCGCGCCCTGAAGGACGCCCGCCTGGAGATCACCGACGAGGGCATGTGGCGCCCCGACATCCACCAGCTCATGACCGCGATCGTCCCCATGCTCGATCCGACCGCCCGCAAGAAGCTCGCGGCGATGGGCTGGGGTGGCGACCCGCCCGGCCCCGGCGCCGGCCCCCGCCCCACACAGCGCTCCTTCGACCGCCTGTAGCACCTGCCGAGTCGCGACGCGTTGCCCGCCGACGCCGCACTCGCTACGCTCGCCCCGCACACGTCCGCGAAGTCGGTGTGAACCCGACGCTGTCCCGCAACTGTGATCGGCCGAGGTCGCCCCTCGTCCGTCAGCCAGGTCGCCGGCCATGTGCGCAGCAGTCCCACCCGCGTGGACACGGGTGAGTGCGCTTGGCCGGCTCGCCCGCCATGTGCCTCCACCCCTCCCCGCGCGGAGGGGTTTCTGTTGCCCCCGGCATCCGCCGCAGGCACGAGGAGGCTCCATGTCCCGGTTCCATTCGCTCAGCACGTGGTTCGTCGCAACCGTCGCCGCATTCGCGGCACTCGCCGCGCTCACACTCGGCGCCCCGCGCGTCGCCCACGCCGCCGCGCCCGCCACCGTCAGTCTGTCGTTCCAGTTCCGCTCCACCACCTGCACGAAGGCCGTCGCGCAGGGCCCGAGCGGCATCACATCGATCCCCGCCACCGGCGACACCGCCTACAACATCTGCATCTACGTGGAGGACCGCACCACCGGCCTCGGCGTCGACGGCGCCCCCGTTGAGGTGCGCACCATCGTCGGGACGGTCGGCGCGTCAGGCACCTCGCGCTACTCCGGCATCCTCTTCACCGCGGGCGGCGGCATCACCTCGATCTCCTACCGTGGCGACGGAAAGACGTTCGGCACGGACACCGCCGTTGCCACCTTCCCTGGTGGTATGGCCGTCACGACGGCGAACGTCCAGCTCACGCCTCCGCTCGGGCGCTTCCCCACCCGCATCGCCGTTACCACGCCGCAGACATCGAGCATCGCCGCAAGCAGCACCGCGACGGGCACCTCCTACGTGAGCACCGCGCCCGGCACGGACCTCGCGCTGCAGGTACAGGATGCCGAGGGCCGCGGCGTCAACGGTGAGATCCTGCTCGTCCAGTCGGAGCAGGCGAGGCTGGTCGCGAACCCCGGGTTCGCCCTCACGACGGCCGCAGCGTGTGCCGGCGCGACGACGCAGGCGCTCGTCCTCACCACCGCCACCGATCGCACGCTGCGCGGGGGACTGAGTGTCCCCGGCACGGTCGACCTCGCGATCTGCGCCATCGCCGACCGCGCGCCGACCGAGGTGGTGGTGACGGCGCAGGCGATCACGAAGCCGCTGCCGGACGCCACCGTTCGCCTGCGCCACGTCGGGCGTCCGCACGCCGTCGACGCACGCTTCGACGGCACGACGATCGAGGCAGTCGTGACCGACGCCGACCACAACCCGGTCGCCGACGACACGCCGGTGCAGATCGTCGTTCCCACCCTCGCCGGCACCGTTGCCGCCTCGTGCCTGCTCACGCGCGAGGGACGCGTCACGACCACCGTCGCGCTCTCGCTCCCCGTGGCCACCGCGATCGTCGTGGCGAGCTACCAGGAGCAGGGCGCCGCCGCCACCTGCGTCGCCCCCGGCACTCGCCTCGTGGTGACAGCGCTCCCCCTTGCGTGCGTGCCCTGAGACCGCGTGCACTGAGACACAGAGAGACGCCCGCGGAGTGATCCGCGGGCGTCTCTCTGATTGTGCTGTCGAGGCATTCTGCCTCGGACGGTGCTGACGCGGTGCCGGCCGACCCGAGCGTGCCGGCGCGTCAGCGACCGGGACTAGCGCCGGTCGCGGTAACCACCGCCACCACCGCCGCCGCCGTAGCCACCACCGCCGCCGCCGTAGCCACCGCCGCCGCCGTAGCCACCACCGCCGCCGCCGTAGCCGCCGCGGCTGCCGCCGCCGCCGTACCCACCACCGCCGCCACCCGCCTCACGCGGCTTGGCCTCGTTGATGTTCAGCGCACGACCACCCAGGTCGCGGCCGTTCAGCGTGGCGATCGCCTTGCGAGCGGACTCGTCGTCCATCTCGACAAAGCCGAAGCCGCGCGGGCGGCCGGTCTCGCGGTCGGTCGGCAGCGCCACCGACTGCACCTCGCCACAGGTGGCGAAGAGCTCAGTGACGTCCCGCTCCGTGGCGCTGAAGGGCAGATTGCCCACATAGATCTTCAAAACATCGCTCCCTTTGCCGGTCCAACCGGCCTGCACGAACTCGTAGCCGAGTTCGACTCAAAACTTCAGACTCAGCGCGTGCGTTCGGGTAACGACGAGGAAGAGGACTGAGGTCTGCGACTCGTGTCGCGATAACAGCGTAGCACAGCCGCCGAGGCAGCGCGCAACCGCCGAGTTGGCAATCCGGCAAGCAGTGCTGCACCGCCCCGGGAGTCAGCTACCAGCCGGCAACTCGACTCTCGCCAGCAAGTCCGCTCGATCCTGCTGCTCCCGCCATATCAGGAAGCCGCGATCAACGACGTTGAGCCTGAGATTCGTCTCGTCGTAGTCAAGAATGATCGGCTTCACCTCTTTCTTCACTTGAAGATCAGAGGCCGCTTGGAGAGCCTGAGTGATATTCCCTGTATTGAGTGGCTTTTGCGGGTGTACCGCATTCAGGACTGCCCGGATTCGCGCGAGCGCCAGTCCTTTCGCCAAATCATCGGTAGGTTCCGTCAACACGGGATAGAGGAGCCAGCGGTACATCTCCAGACTGGTCGATTGGAACCCAGCAGCGAACTGAACAAGGAACGAGTTGTATCGACCGCCCTGCTCGTCAACAACGGCCTTGAGCAGAGCGCCGAGTTCTACTTCACCGTCGCCTATGTCCACCGGAATGACGGCTGTCTGGCTTACGCCTGCCGCCTTGCACGCGCGATTGCACACCTCTTGGACGATGGCAACGCTGCCCTGGCACCCTGCGATCAATCGGCCAATGAAATCCTCCGCAAACCGCACATTTAGCAGATCTGCACCCTTGAGGATCACCTGTTTCAACTCGTCGTCCGTCCACGTGTCTGCATCGACGGCGACGATGCGACCTGTCAGATCGCCGTTGTAGATCGTCAGGCGATTCTCATCCAACCACACACCGACGACGACGAAACAAATCTCAGAGCTTTCATGAAAGGCTTTGAGCGATACAGCGAAATCCCGCTGCGCCTCTGTCGGCAAGTAATGGAAATCCTCGAGCACCACGTACCGAGCGAAGTTCACTGACTTCAACGCCCGGATGACGTCGTTTACATCGTTGAGATCGAGTTCGAGGGGTGCTGATTCCTGCTCGTGACCACCTGCTCCACTCAGTCCGGCATCCACGCCAGCGCCCAGCAACTTGAAGGTAGCGTTGACCTTCATTTCGCCGCCATAGTTGTGAGTGGTCGACTGCGTTACCTCGAACCCTGCCTCTTTGAGTATTTGGGCGTGAATATCACGTAACTGCCACCGATTGGAGCAAGTCACGACGATATAGTCGCCCTCTTGAAGGCAATGCTTGCGCAACGAGGTCTTTCCCTGCTTCGAGCTGCCATAGACGACGACGTGCTTCGCCCTTGTCAGGTTGTCAACGAACTTCCCGTCGACGGTCGGGCGAACGACGTAGTTGAGCGGCACCCCACGAGAAATCCCGAAGACATCATCGGTTGTATGCGGCACATGCCCTCCAGTCGTTGCAGTCGTGATGGTAGCGCCCTACAGCCCCCCTGCCACCTCCCCCTCAGCCCTCCACGCCCGCACCACTACCCTCGCACCATGACCACCAGCACCGCCCCCGCCCCTGCCACCCGCCGAGGCGGCGCGCGCCCCCGCGCCGGCGCCCCAAAGGGCAACCTCAACGCCCTCACCACCGGCGCACGCTCCCGCCGCCTCGCACCCGTCTACCGCGCTGTCGGCCCGGAAGGCGCACGCATCGTCATCCGCGCCATCACCCAGGCCACCGACGACGCCCTCACCGCCTGCCCTCAAGACGACACACCCCGCGCCGCCCGGCTTCGCAGCCGCGCGCGCGCCTACGCCATGAAGCGCGTCCTCACCTGCGCCGCCGCCATCACCACCGACCTCATCCACACCCACGGCCTCCACCCCACGCTCGTCCGCGCCTTCGCCCCCATCTGGCGCGGCACGGACGCCGTCCCGCCGTGGCTCCCCGCAGCCCTCGCCACCAGCCCCGACCAACACACAATCAAACCCGCCCCACCACAAACCGCATTGACCCCTCATACCCCAGAGGGGCATCCTATCCTCGTGTCCGACACCGCGCTCCCCCTCGCGACCTACCTCGACTCCGCCGCCTCCACACCGTTGCGGCCGGAGGCGCTCGCGGCCATGCGCCCGTACTTCGACGCACTCTCCGCCAACCCCAGCGGCCACTACGCCAGCGCCCGCCGTGCCGCCGACGCGATCGCCCGCGCGCACGAGCAGGTCGCCGAGGTGCTGGGCGCCATCCCGGAGGAGATCGTCATCTGCTCCGGCGGCACGGAGAGCATCAACGCCGCGATCAAGGGCGTCGCCTTCGCCCAGCGCGAGGCCGGCGTCGGCGCTCACATCGTCACCACCGCCGTGGAGCACCACGCCGTCATCGAATCCGCGCGCTACCTCGAACGCTTCGGCTTCGAGGTCGACCTCGTCCCCGTCGACGCCCACGGCCGCGTCGACCCCGCCGATGTCATCGCCGCACTTCGCGACGACACCATCCTTGTCTCCGTCATGTACGCGAACAACGAGGTTGGCACCGTGCAGCCCGTCGCCGAGATCGGCCGCCTCCTCCGCGAGCGCGCCCGCGCCGGCGGCCGCCGCATCCCGTTCCACACCGACGCCGTGCAGGCCGCCAACGCGCTCCCACTGGACGTCGACACGCTGGGTGTCGACCTGCTCAGCCTCTCCGCCCACAAGTTCGGCGGCCCGCAGGGCGCGGGCGTCCTCTACATTCGCCGCGGCACCCCGTACCTGGAACTGCTCTCCGGCGGCGGCCAGGAGCGCCAGCGTCGCTCCGGCACCGAGGACGTCCCTGCTGCCGTCGGGCTCGCCACCGCCCTCACCCTCGCGGCGGCCGAGCGAGACGCCTTCACACACACCACCGAACGCCTCCGCGCCCGCCTGCTCGCCGGCATCCAGGCGGCGCTGCCCGAGGCGCAGATCAACGGCCACCCCACGGAACGCCTCCCCAACCTCCTCCACCTCTGCATCGACGGCGTGGAGGGCGAGGCGATCGTCGAAGCGCTGGACGCCGAGGGCTTCGAGACCTCGGCCGGGGCTGCCTGCACCAGCGCGACCTGGGAGCCCTCGCACGTCCTGCTCGCCATGGATGTCCCGCTGGAGCTTGCGATCGGCTCCCTGCGCCTCAGCCTCTGGCCCACACACACTGAGGCCGACATCGACCGCCTTGTCGCCGCTCTCCCCCTCGCCGTGGAGCGCGCCCGCCTCGCCTCGCTCCCCGCGCTCTAGCGCTCCGCCGGACGCGCCCATGCTCGCGCACCGCCGAAATGCGTACGCCCTTTACACAAAACTGATCACCCCCTACGATGCATAAGCACCTGATCCAATGGTGCATAACTCCGGCAAGGCAGAGACGGACTCCCCAGTGCCCGACTCCCCCTTCCAGGACTACCTCGATCTGGTCGAGGCGGCCCGGGAACTCGGCATCCACCCGCAGAGCCTGCGTCGGCTGATCAAGCAGCGGCGCGTCCCCGCCGTGCTCTTCGCCGGCAAGTACCTCATCGAGCGCGACAAGCTTGAGATGTTCAAGTCGAACTACGACCCACGACCGGGCCGGAAGCCGATCCGCCGCCTGCTTTAGGTCGACGGGCGCGGAGACACGCTACTTCGGCGGCTCCACGACGATGCCCGGGGCGTTGTGATCAGTCAGCACCAGATCCACGCGAATCTTGCCGCCCTGCTCCGTCTGCGCGTCCGCGAGTAGCCGCACGGGCAGCCAGCGATCCTTCGTCACCCAGAACGACCATGCGTCCGTGATCCCGGCCAGCGAGGCGGCCTGACTCCCCTCGCGCGTGCCAAGGAGCGTCCGCACCTGTGCCGTCGTGAGCGTGTAGCGAGCAACCTCGACGCCATCGATACGCTCGGTGCTGGCCGCCGCACCCTTCAGCGTCGCCTTCAGCCGCTCCTGTGCCGCCGCCCCGACTAGCACCGCCGGGTCGAGACCGAGGCCGAGCGATCGCGTCGCGGCGGCGTCCGGCACGGTGCGCTCCTCGACCCACGCGGCGGTGCCGTCACGCGTCCAGGTGCGCTCCCCGATCTGCACGCGATCCGACTCGAGCACGCCGAAGCCGAGGTTCAGGTTGAGGTGTGAGCGCTGACGGTCGGCGGCGGCAACATCACCGCTGACGCGGACGGTGATCGGCGTGGGCGTGCCGCCCGGCGCGGCCGTCGGCGCGCCGGCGAGATTGCTCGCCTCTGCGGCCAGCGTGTAGCGGAACGAGGTCAGGTTCGCGGGCTGGACGGTCGGCTCCGGCGTGGGCGTCGAGGGCCGCGCACCGCCTCGACAGCCTGAGAGGAGCAGCACGCACGCGAGCGCCGGGACGAGGATGCGACGCAGGCTAGTCGAACTCAGAACGTGCCTCGCCCTCGCGCTCGATGTAGTGCATGGCGCGCCGGTAGTCCTCGTCGTTCAGCTTTCCAGTGGAGTGCAGGTAGGTGAGCAGCATCTCCATCGTGACCATCGCGTGCATGTGCACGCCGATGCTCTCCAGTCGGCGCTGTGCGCCCTGCTCGCGGTCGATGAGGACGATGGCGTCGCGCACGAAGATGCCGGCGCGGCGCAGCTTGTCCGCGGTGTCCACCAGCGAACCGCCGCCGGTCGCGAGGTCGTCCACGACGATCGCGGTCTGGCCGGGCCGGTAGATGCCTTCGATGTGCGGGCGGTCCTCGCCGTCCTCGGATGCGCCGGGGCGCACGTAGAGCAGCGGGGTCTGCGCCTGCAACGCGAGCGCAGTCGCCACGTGGAGCCCGCCGATCGGCACGCCCGCGACGAGGTCGAACGGCGCGACCTGGTTCTTGCGGCGCGCCATCGCCATGCGCAGCTCCTCGTCCAGGAGCGCGGCGACGCGGGCGAGCGCCTCCGGGCGCGCGATGATCAGCTTCGGGTTCACGTGCACCGGCGAGTGGCGCGCGGTGCGGCCCAGGCTGAAGTCACCGAACTGGATCGCGCCGATCTGCCAGAGCACATCGGCGAGCCAGAAGCGCCCGCGCTGCGAACCGTCGTCAAGGGTCACGCGCGCCTCCAGGCTTCCGCGTTCACGAGGTGCTTCGGTCGTTCCCCCGCGAGGGCTGCCAGCAGATTGTCCACCGCCAGCGCCGCCATGGCGACCCGCGTCGCCTCCGTGGAACTGCCGAGGTGCGGGGTGACCACGAGGCCGGGCGCAGTCAGCAGCGGGTCGGAGGGCGGCAGCGGCTCCGGCGTCATCACATCGAGCCCGGCCCCCGCGATCACGCCTCGTTGCAGCGCGTCGAGCAACGCGGGCTGATCGACGACGCCGCCACGCGCCGTGTTGATGAAGATCGCGTCCGGCCGCATCCGGGCAAAGACCGCGGCGTCGAACATCCCGCGCGTCTCCTCGGTCAGCGGCACGTGCACGGAGACGAAGTGCGACTCGCGGAGCAGCGTGTCGAGGTCGACGCGCTCGCCGGGGAAGTTCGGAGCCTCGGATCGGCTCGCGTACAGCACGCGCATGCCGAAGCCGGCCGCACGCGCGGCGGTGGCACGACCGATGCGTCCGGCGCCGACGATGCCGAGCGTTGCGCCATGCACCTCGTGGCCGAGCATCCACGAGGGCTGCCACGGGCCCCACGCTCCCTGCCGGATCATCCGCTCACCCTCGACGACGCGCCGCGCCGCCGCGAGCAGCAGCGCCCACGCCATGTCAGCGGTCGTCTCCGTCAGCACGTCCGGTGTGTTGGTGACGAGCACGCCACGCGCAGTCGCGGCGGCGACATCGATGTTGTCGTAGCCGACGGCCATGTTCGCGACGGCGAGCAGGCCCGGGCAGGCATCCAGCAACGCGGCGTCGATGCGTTCCGTGAGCATCGCGAGGATGCCCGCGCAGCCCGTGGCCCGCGCTCGCAACTCCTCGGCGGTCGGCGGGGCGTCGCCCGACCACACCTCGACATCCGCCGCCTCGCGCAGGCGCGCGAGTGGCGCGCTGCCCGGCAGCGCACGCGTCACCAGCACGCGTGGGCGGTCAGGCATCGCCGGTGGTGGACGCGGGCGTGCGGCTCATCGCTCGATGGTACCCGACGCCTCGCCGGGGCGCGGGTAGACCAGCGGCACCGGTGTGCCGGGCCCCATCGTCGAGGTCGCACCCGCGAGGTGCAGCGCAGCGACGAGGGCGCATGTGGCGGCATCGAGCTCATCGTGGCTGATGCGGCGAGCACGCGGCAGGCCGCGCACCCCGGCACGCCGCAGTCCGCGTTCGAGGCCCGCGAGATCGGCACGCTTGCGGGGGATGCCGAGCACGTCCTGTGCCATGCCCGGGTACACCTCGATCGCCGGGATGCCCGCCGCCTCCAGCCGCGCGAGCAGCGCGATGCCGCGCAGCGTCAGCCCAACCATCGACGGCAGCAGCGTGGGGAACGGTCGGTAGCCCGCAGCGATGCAGTCACGGTCGACCTGCCGCAGGATGCCGAACCGCGCGCACTCGCACGCCGGGTCGGCGCAGCAGCGCCCCTCCGGCAGCCCCAGCGGCGCATCGATGGCGACGAGCGCGGGCTGCCAGCGCTCGATCGCGGCGTCGATCTCGGCATCGGCGCGGACGGTGCGCAGGTCGCGCAGCCGCAGGGCGCCGTCGGAAACCTCGAGGACGGCGACGCCGGTGGGGTACCGCGGGCCGCTGCGCAAATCGATGCCCAGCACGCGCAGGGACGTGACCGAACGCTCTGGTACACTCGGCGGTACGACACTCGATGCGGGCGGCATGCCCGGAAGGATACGCACTTGGCGACGAAGAACGAGTTGGAGCCCTTCACCCGGATCTCGGTGGAAGAGGCGAAGCAGATGATCGAGAACGGCGACGTGCAGGTCATCGACAGCCGCGAGCCGTGGGAGTACGACGAGGGCCACGTCCCCGGCGCCCACAACATCACGCACATGGCGACGCTCCCGCGTGCGCGGGAGCTGGCCACGGACAAGCCGATCATCTTCGTCTGCAAGAGCGGTCAGCGCTCCGCCGTGGCCGCCGAGTTCGCCGCGACGATGGGCCTGACCGACCTCTACAACGTCGAGGGTGGCACGCTGGCCTGGATCGCCGCCGGCTACGAGGTCGAGAAGTAGCACCTGCCGCGCGCGAGCGCGGATGCCACTGACAGACATCAATCGAGGGGCCTCACGGCCCCTCGATTGCGTTCCTCACGGGGTCACCCGCGCTACGTCGGCGCGGCCGCGTCCAGCACCTCGCGGACGGTCGCGAGCAGGCGCGCGGCAGAGAACGGCTTCTCCAGGTAGCGCACATCGTGCTCGCGCAGCCGGGCGGCAAAGCGATCCGCCTCGATGTCGCCGCTGATGAACAGCAGCCGCCGCTGCAGGTGCGGCCAGCGCTCCTGCACCTGCTCGTACAGCCCCTCGCCGTCGAGACCGGGCATGCGCAGGTCGGAGATCACGAGGTCGTACGTCGACTCCTCCAGCGCGCGCACCGCCTCGTCACCGGACTCGGCGGCGCGGACGGCGTAGCCGGAGGTGCCCAGCACCGTCGAGATCAGCGAGCGGACGGCCGCCTCGTCCTCGACGACCAGCACGCGCTCACCGGCACCGCGCTCGGCGACCGGGGCGGCGGGAGGCGCGGGTGGAGCGGCGTGCGGCGGGAGCGGCAGCTCCACGATGAACTCGGCGCCGCCGCCGGGGGCGCGCTGCGCGAGCAGGCGACCGCCGTGTGACTGCACGATGCCATACGCGATCGACAGGCCCAGGCCGGAGCCCTCGCCCACCTCGCGGGTCGTGAAGAACGGCTCGAAGATGCGCTGCACGAGCTCGTCGGGAACACCGGGGCCGGTGTCGCGCACCGTCACGCGGGCCACATCGCCACTGCTCTCGCTGGTGATGGTGATCGTGCCACCGGTCGGGTGCAGCGCCTGCTGCGCGTTGTTGACGAGGTTCAGGAACACCTGCTCCAGCTGGTACTGATCGCCCAGCAGCTCCGGCACGACGCCGAACTGCGTGGCCAGGTGGATGTTGTTCGCCTCCAGGTTGTAGCGGCGCACCTCCACGACACGCGCGAGCACGCCGTTCAGGTCGATCGGCTCCACCCGCGGGCGGTGCTGGCGCGAGAAGTACAGCAGGTTGCGCACGATGCGACCGGCGCGCTGCGCCTCCTGCTCGATGGTCTGGATGGCGCGGCGGAAGTCCTCGCCCTCGAGCGAGGGAAGGAGCTGGGCGTAGCCGAGGATCGTCGTGAGCGGGTTGTTCAGCTCGTGGGCGACGCCGGAGACGAGCTCGCCGAGGACGGAGAGTCGCTCGTCGCCGGACTCCGTGCGCGGCGCGGCAGGGGACGTCGATCCGGCCTCGGCGGCGGGGGCGGGCGGGGCGATGGCGGCGGCGAGGGCCGATGGTGGCGTCTCCGTCTCGGCGGCGGCCGGGAATGTGGCGCCCGCCATACGCGCACCCAGCGCGCGCACGTACTGCTCCAGCGCGATGCCCTCGCGCACGGTGAAGGCGTTCACGCCGTAGGTGTAGAGCGAGACAGAGCCGACCACGGCGTTGCCGCCGAACAGCGGCACGCGGAGCACGGAGCGCATCCCGAAGCCGGGCAGGCGCGTCAGCGGCGAGGCGTCACCAGCCTCGGCGTGGACATTGCCGTCCAGCGATGGCTCGCCGGAGGCTGCCATCGCGCGCTCGGCGCCATCGAGGGGTGACCAGCGCACGCCCACGTCCACGCCGGCCATGCCCGCGGGGTAGACGCCCATGACCTGTGCGGCGTTGCCATCGAAGCGGAGCACTGCACCGAAGGCGAATGGGATCGCGGCGCGCACCTCGGAGAGCACAGCGCGATAGGCGCCATCCGACCCCGGAGGCGCCATGGTCGCCTGGAGCGCTGCCGCCAGCGCCCGAGGGTCGACGATGCCGTTGAAGTCGGCCGACGTCACGCCGTCCTGGCTCCCTGCTCCCGCATCGGCATCGCCAACGCTCGGACGACCGAGCAGCAGGGCCTGATGCGCCTTGTGTTGAGCATCGAGTCGCGGGCAACGATCCGGTATCGGGTGAACCCCGATACGCGAGTCGTTTACACGGCTCGAATCCGTCCCGACGATCCTGTCGGAGCCGTCGCTGGCATCCTTCCGGTTCGTGCTGACCGAGGCGTCTAGTTGGTCAGCCCGAACGCGGCCCAGCGACTGGACGCTGCCTGTGCGGCAGCAAGGCGCGCTTGTGCAATCACACTGTCGAGCATGGGTAGCACACTGTCGAGCCGCTGGCTGACGTTCGTGGTTTCCAGGATCGACTGCAGCCGCGCGGGCTCGGCCGGCGCCTGACCGGCGATCGCATCTGCGACGGGGCCGGGGTGCTCCGGCACGCGGTACTCGCGCTCGTACTCGCCGGTGGCGAGCGCGCGCAGCTCACGCGCGCGTACGAGGCCGGAGCGTGCGAAGCGCAGCACTTCCGAGTTCACCTCGGCGAACTCGGACGGTACCGCCTCGACCTCTGCGCGCAGGTACGGGCGCGAGTCGTCGAGCGTGACGATGCGGAAGCGCTGCGTGCCGGTGGCGGTGACGTGCAGCATGCCGTCACGCGAGGGGGTGATCCCCGTGAGCCGTGCGATGGTGCCGACCTGGTGCGGCACGGCGGGGGCACCAACCTCGGCACCCTCGCGGATGAGCACGATGCCGAACGGCTCGGACTCCTGCACGCACTCCGCCATCAGCAGCCGGTAGCGCGGCTCGAACACCCGCAGGTCAATGCGCTGGCCGGGGAACAGCACGCTGGCGGCGAGCGGAAACAGCCGCAACTGCATCACGCGCCCCGGAGGAGGATCGCGACGATCAGCGCGACGGCGCCGACCGCCGCCGCGACGCCACCGCCGATGAGCGAGCTGCGCGGGATCGGGCGCTCGCCGACACCGGCGCCGATCTGCCGCCCGTCCCAGCCAAGGTCGATGAGCACCGCCGCGGCCTGCGTCCGGCGCTCCGCAGCGACGTACAGCGTGGTCGCGAAGACCGGCCCCAGCGGCAGCACGGAGGAGCTGTTCCCCATGCGCCGCGCATCCTCGATGCGCAGCTCCGCCGGAATCTCGACCGCCTCGAGCGCGCCGAGCCAGCGCCGCGCCGCCGACTCATCGTCGGTGGTCGCCAGCGGGATCATGCGCGTGGGGCGGAAGGCCGGCTGCGTCGCCATGGCGCGATCGTAGCACCCACCGTCAGCACCCCTCGACGGGGCGCTGGCGCATGTGGGGTGGGAGCGAGGACTAGGCGGGCTGCAGCGCGCGGACGCGCACCGTGACCGGCCGCGACTCACCACCCTCGAGCGGGAAGAGGCTGAGCACCGCGCCGCCGTCGTAGTACTGCGGCACGTAGACCGTCCCCGGCGCCACGCCGGCATCGAGCCGGACGGCGATGCGCACCTCGGTGGTGCCGTCCGTGAGCACGACGGTGTCGCCCATGCGCACGCCCGCAGCCTCGGCATCCGTCGGGTTGATGACGACGGCCTCCTCGCGGTGGAGCTTGTCGGCCTCCTCCGTGCGCAGCGAGGCGCCGGCCCACGAGGTGAAGAGCGAGCGACCGGTGATGAGCGTCAGCCCCTCGGCGGCAGCGGCGGGCGTCGCGACCGGCTGCACCTTCGCCGTCGGCGTGCCCGCCGGGGCGAGCGCACGCGTACGGCCGGACTGCACCTGCGCGGGCGGCACGTAGCCGGCGGGCAGCGCGGGTGCGGTCAGCTCGCGACCAAGCGCCTTCGCGAGCGCGCCGATGATCGCGAGCCCGGGCACCGCCTCGCGCTGCGAGGTGGCGGCGGGGCGCTGGCGAACGATGCGGCGGTCGGCGTTCGTGAGCGTGCCGTCCTTCGCGAAGAAGGGCACATCGGCGAGCACGACGTTCGCGTGGTCGCCGGTCGTGGAGCGCACCTCGTCGATGACGATGAGCGCCTCCACACGGTCGAGTGCCTCGCGGACGGCAGCAGTGCCGGCGGCGTTGAGCAGCGGGTTGTCGGCGTGGATGACCAGCGCCTTGATCGCGCCGCTGCGCGCACCCTCGATGATCTCCGGGAAGCCGAGGCCGTTCGGGCCGGGCGCGACACCCATGTCGGTGATGCCCAGCACGTTCGCGTCGGTCGGCAGGTAGTGGACGTGGTTCACCGCGGCGTCACCACGCAGCGCGATCGCGAGGTTCGCGACGGCGCGAGCGGACTCGCGAGCGTCGGCGGCACCGACCGGGCGCGGCGCGAAGACGACCGCGACACCCTGCTCGGCGTCCCCACGGGCGGAGCGCAGTGCAGCGGCGGCGGCCTCGATCGAGACCGTGCTCACACCCTGCGCGCTGACCGCGGCACCGAAGTCGGCAGCGTTCTCAGCGGCTGCCTGCGCGAGCTGCTGCACCGCAGCAGCCTCGCTGCCCGGGGCGGGCTGGAGCCACGCGGTCGCGAAGGGGACGAGCTCGCTCCAGCGCGGGCTGACGACGACCAGGCGCGCGCCGCGGCGGATGACCGCGTCCTTGATGCGCACCGAGACGATGTTGTGCGACTCCTCGATGTCGTCGGCCACGACGACGATCGTCGCGGCGGACTCGATGTCGGTGAGGCTGGCCGGGAGCTGCGCGACGCCGAAGGCGTCGCTGAGGGCGCCCATCGTCGCGCGGTGGATCGGGCCCTGCGAGAAGTCGAGGTGCGGCGTGCCGATCACGTCGCGCGCCAGGCGGGCGAGGGCTGCGGCCTCCTCGTTGGTGGTGAGCGGCGAGCCGAGGACGGCGATCGAGTTCGCGCCGGACTCGCGCTTCACCTTCGACAGCGCCTCGGCGGCGTCGGCGATCGCCTCGTCGAAGGAGACGGGCAGCAGCCGCTCACCGCGGCGCGAGAGCGAGCGGTGCAGGCGCTGACCGTCGGTGACGGCGTCGTAGTGGAAGCGGCCGCGCACGCAGATCTGGTCGCGGCTGAAGGCGTTCAGGCGATCCGGCCGCACGATGACCGGGCGGCCGTTCTGCGTGCCGTACGAGATGGTGCAGCCGACGGCGCAGGAGTTGCAGGCGGAGTTCGTCCACTCCTCGGGAACGCCGGCCCACTTGTTCGGCTTCTCCATGAGAGTCGCCGTCGGGCAGACATCGATGCACGCGCCGCAGAAGTCACAGTCCGACTCGTGCACCGGCCCACCGGTGCCGAACGCGATCGCGGTCGTCGAGCCCTTGCCGGAGAGAGTGATCGCGCCGGTGTGACGCAGGTCGGCGCAGGCACGGACGCAGCGAGTGCAGATGATGCACATCTGCGGGTCGAACTCCAGGTAGGGGTTCGCGCGGTCGGGCTCGGGCGCGGGCGTCTCGTAGTAGGAGCGCTCCTCGCCGACCCACGGCTCCTCGTACTCGCCCATGTCGATGAGCTCGGTGGAGGTCTGCAGCTCGCAGCGGTAGTTCTTGGAGCAGCTCAGGCAGCGGTGCGTCACCACGTCATCGCGCAGGCAGATCTCGCCCGGCTGGCAGTGCACACGGCGGTGACAGGTGAGGCAGCGGTCGGGGTGGTTCGCCATGATCAGCGACATCACGCCCTGGCGCGCGGCCTTCACCGCCGGGGTGTCGGTCTGGATGACCATGCCCTCTGCGACCTGCGCGGTGCAGGCGAGCTGCATGGGGGTCGGGCGCCCACCCTCGATCTCGACGAGGCAGGTGCGGCAGCCCGCGTACGGCTCCAGGCCGTCGATGTAGCAGAGGTTGGTGATCCGGATGCCCTGCTCTTTGATCACCTCAACCAGGCGACGTCCTGGATCGGCCTCGACCGCGATGCCGTTGATGGTGATCTTCGCCACGTCACCCCCCGCTCTGCGGCGTAGGACAGTCAGTCGTCGTTCGCGTCAGTCTCGGTTGGCCCGGCTGGGCAGGTGCTGCGGGCCAATCGGCCCTGCCTCACCTGCGACCGGCACGCGGCTGCGCGCGGTCGGCACCTGCGTCCGGAGCGGGATGATCTCCTGCGTCTGGCCGTTCGGGTACCGTCCATTGGTGCGCCCGAGGTAGTTGTGTGCCTCGTGCGTCAGCGTTTCCTTGTTGCGATACATGTGCTCAAACACGTACTGGGCGTCGTCGTAGCGGCCGCCGGCCTGGATCGCCTGGTACGGGCACGCCTCGGTGCAGAGCCCGCAGTACATGCAGATGCGGAAGTCGATCTCGTAGCGGTCGATGGAGAGCGTGCCGTCGGCACGTGGCGAGGTCTGCACCAGGATGCAGCCATCGGGGCACGCCTGCGCGCAGGTGGAGCAGCCGGTGCAGCGCTCCTCGAACCACAGCAGGTTGGTGCGTGCGCGCACCGGCACCTGTCGAGTTTCCTCGGGGTAGTTCACGGTGACGGGCGTGTGGAAGATGTGCTTGAAGGTGACCATCAGGCCGCGGGCGATGCCCATTCCGTAGGCCACGGTTGCCTCGTCTCCCCCTGCGCCGCTCTGGCTGCGGCGCACGCCCACGGATAGTAGCACAGGCTCCGGGAGGGGCTACCCCGCCGGGGTACGTGCTCGAACGCCGTTATGACAGCCCCGTCGCAGCGAGGCGACTACGCCCGCGCCACCCCGGCCACGCCGAGCATCTCCCGCGCCTCATCGAGGGTGTCCGGGGTGTCGAGGTCGATGCGGACGACCGGGTCGTCGACCTCGATCAGCCGTGCCGGGTGGGCCTCGATCACGGCACGCAGGCCCATCGTCTCCTCGCGCGCGGCGGCCAGCTCGGCGAGCAGCGAGCCCGCAAGGACGACCGGGTGCCCGGCCTTGCCCTGGTACGAGGGCTGCACGGCCTCGGCGCCGCTGGAGCGCAGCTCCGCGACGAGGCGGTCGATGATCTCGGCGCGCGTCGGCTGGTCGACGTTCTGCACCACGATCGCCTCGGGCGTCACGCCGCGCTCGATCAGCGCGCGCGCACCGCGGGCCAGCGAGGTCGCGCGGCCCTGCCCCCACTGCTGGTTGAAGACGCAGTAGCGCGCCCCGTCACCCAGAGAGCGGCGCACGGCCTCGGAGCGGTTGCCGGTGACGACGATGATCTCGTCGGCGCAGGAGGCCATCAGCTCGTCGAGCTCCCACGCGAGCAGCGTGCGGCCGCCCCACGGGAGCAGCGGCTTCGGCTCGCCCATGCGGCGCGAGGCGCCCGCGGCGAGGATGATCGCGGCCACGGTCATGCGGAGGCACCCTTCCCGATCGTCTCAGTCGTCTCGGCGCTGCCGGCGTGGGCGGTGCGCCACTCCTCGATCGCCTGGCGCACGGCCGAGGCGGCGAGGACGGAGCAGTGGATCTTGGACTTCGGCAGGCCGCCAACGGCATCGGCGTACGCCTCGCGGTCGAGCGCCGTGGCCTCCTCCAGCGTCTTGCCTGCCAACAACTCGGTCGCCGCCGAGGAGGTGGCGATCGAGGCGGGGCAGCCGCTGCTCAGGAACGAGGCGCGCGCGATGTGGTCGTCCTCGATGCGGAGGAAGAGCCGCAGCGAGTCGCCGCAGACGGGGTTGGTGACGTACGCCTGCGCGTCCGCGTCCTCCATCGCCCCGGCGTTGCGCGGGTTGTTGAAGTGGTCGATGACCTGCGGGCTGTAGTAGTCGGAAACCATGCGGGGCCTCCTATGCCGCTACATTCTCCCACATGACCGAGCAGAGGACGGGCCCCGACACCCTCACATCGCGACCGCTCACACCGGCCGACATCGAGGCCGTCGCCGCGCTGGCGAGCGCGTGCGTGCGCAACTCGGCGCCACGCAAGGGGTACGCGCACCCGGGCGACGTCCGCTGGCGCGCGTACGGGCCGCGGGCGGCGGAGCCGGACGCCGAGGATGCTCGGCTCTGGCTCGACGGCTTGGGCGTCGTCGCGGCGGCGTGGTTCGAGGCGCCGACGCTCGAGTTCCTCGTGCGACCCGACGCACCGCTCGATGCCGCTGCCGAGCCGGTGGTGGCGTGGGCCGAGTCGCGGCGCACGGCAGCGGGCATCGAGCCGCCACTATCCACGCCGGTGCTCGTGAGCGACGCCGCCCGCGCCGAGGTGCTGCGCAGTCTCGGCTTCGGCGCGGCGCGAACGGCGGGCACACAGTTCGCGTACCCGCTCGATGCCCCGCTGCCGGCGGCGCTCCTCCCGTCCGGCGCGCGGCTGCGCCACGCGACCGACAGCGACGTCGCGGCGCGCGCCTCGCTGCATCGGCGGGCGTGGTCGGTCTGGGGGCCGTCGAGCGCGACGACCGAGAACTATCGCGCGATGCGTGCCGTGCCGGGATATGACGCGACGCTCGACATCGTGCTGGAGTGGCGCGGCGAGCTGCTCTCGTACTGCGTCTGCTGGGCGGACGCCGCGAGCGGTACTGCGGTCTTCGAGCCAGTGGGCACGAATCGCGACTACGCGGGGCACGGCTTCGCGCGTGCGGTGCTCGCCGAAGGGCTGTACCGGCTGCGAGCGCGCGGCTTCCACACGGCGTTCGTCGGCACCGCGGCCGTCAACGAGCGCGCCCTGGCGCTCTATCCCACCTTCGGCTTCCGCGAGGCGGACACGCTGGTGCACTGGGAGCGACGGGCCTGACCCTCGAGTGCGACGCGCTACGGCATCGGAGCCGACAGGCAGACGAGGTCAGCCGATGCGCCCTTCGCGGCGACGAGCACGCGGATGCGGCCAAGGCCGGTCGGGTCCAGCAGCGTCTCCGCGGCGCGCCGCGCGTTCGCATACGCGAGGAAGTCCTGCCCTGCGCGCTCCTGCGCCCCGCGCATCGCCTCGCCGATCCCCAGGCCGACCAGCGCCTCCGCCTGCGAGACGTGCGGCGGCACCTCGCAGCCCTCGGCGCGGGCGGCGTCAGCAAGCGTCGTGAGGTCAACGTGCGCGGTGAGATCGAGCAGCCCGAGCGCCGCGAGCGGATCCGGCTGCGGTGAGTGCTGGCGGAACGCCATGAGCGTCCCCATGCGCCGCCACGAGGCATACAGCGACGGCGCATCGTGGCCGTAGTCGATGCTCAGCACGTAGCCGCGATCGAGGCGGCGCACCATCGCGCGCATCAGCTCGGGAGCGGCGAGGCATACCTCCGCGCGGCAACCGTCACCGGGCTGCACGCCGAGCCGCGCGAACGTCTCCGCAAGCGCGGGCGTGCTCGCGGTGCCGAGCTCGAACGTGAGGCCACCGGAGGCATCGAGCGTGACGTACCACTCGTGCAGGTCGTCGCCTGCCTCGGTGACGCGCCGCTCGACGATGTGCACCGGGAGCGCGTCGAAGCACTCGTTGCTGATGATGACGCCGGTCACGCGCTCCTCGCGCGCCAGCCACGCCTCAGCCGAGGCGTGCTCGACGGTCGGCGCGCTGAACCCGGCGCGTGCGAGGCGCGTGCGCTGCTCCTCGATGCGGCGCGGCATCGCGTCCAGCACCACGGCGCGCAGGGCGGCGAAGCAGTCGGGCGCGCGCTCGCGCAGCCAGGTCAGCATCGCCTCGCTGAACGCGCCGGAGCCCGCGCCGACCTCGACGAGGTGGAACGGCGCGGGGCGCCCGAGGCGCTCCCAGCACTCCAGCACCTGCCGCGCCCAGAGGTAGCCGAACACCGGCGCAACCTCGGGCGAGGTCTGGAAGTCGCCCGCCGCACCCCAGGCGAGGTCAGGGCGCGCATAGTAGCCGTACTCCGGGTGCCCCAGCGCGAGCGCCATGAAGCGCGCGAACGTCATCGGCCCGCCCGCGCGCACCTCGTCCGCAACGATCGCGGCGAGCGGCGTGGCCCGTGCGGTGAGCGCGAAGTCGTCGAACGCAGGGGGTGTGGTCACGCCTCGATGCTACGGGGTGCGCAGTGCGGGGGCGAACCTAGAGGTAGAAGAGGCGCTTCAAGAAACCAATCTCAGACCAGCACTGGTTACAGATCAGGGCACCCTGTCCGTGTCCAACGAGATCACGCTCCTCTACCATCGCGGAGCATCGGACGCACTCCCAAGTGCGTCCGCCAGTGACTTCTCTAATGATGGCAGCCCGTTCGTCTGGATCGCTGACCCCTTCCAGTGCCGCTCCGAGAAGTACCTCTACCTCGCGGCGTTCCGCGCGATTCCATGACTGCCGCGCACCGAGATCATTGTCGTTCTTACCGAACACCTGCGCCCCCTCGAAGCACTCGTCACGCGGTCGGCGCCGGCACCGACTCGAGCACCTCGAGCGATGCGCCCATGACGAGGTCGGCGCCCCAGGCGGCGAGCTCAGTCGCGCGGGCGGGGGTGCGCACGTTGCGCACGCCGACGCTCGCTGCGTGCGTTGCGAGCGACTCGAGCTCGAGGCGGGTGTGCAGCAGCGTCTCCGGCACGATGACCGGCATCGACGGCAGCGAGCTGTTGATGCGGCCCTGGATGTAGCGGCGCAGCGCACCTTCGGTCGGCAGAGCGTGCGCAACCGGGAGGTCGGGCTGCCACGCGCGCAGGCGATCCATCAGCGCGCGATCCTCGCAGGCGACGACGATGCGCGAGCGGTCGTGCAGCGGGTAGACGAGGCGCGCGATCTCGGGCGCGGGGTCACCGCCCTCGGTGCGCACGTCGAGGATGAGCAGGCGGCCCTCGGCGGCGCTCATGACCACCTCGACGGGGATGCGGTCGCGGTCATAGCGGCGGATGCCGGCGCGGCTGACGGTGTAGCGCAGCGGCCCCAGGCGGCGCGCGTGGTGGATGAACGCCTCACCGTCACGCACCCAGAGGTCGGCGCTGATGCCGTCGACGAGCTCATGGCGGGCGAGCAGCAGCGTATCGCGGAAGTTGCCGGCGCCCTGCAGGATGCGGAGAACCATCGCGCCCCTTCGAGCGTGCGACCGAGCGGCGCTAGCCCGCGCTCACACCCATCGTCTGCACGAGGACGAGGCGGCGCCGCGCGTGGTCGAGCTCGACCAGGAAGATGCTCTGCCACTTGCCCAGCAGCATCTGGCCGTCCTGCACCGGGATCGTCTCACTGGCCCCCAGGAAGAGGTGCTGGCAATGCGAGTGGCCGTTCGCCGGCTCATTCTCCTCGACGTTCACGGTGCGGATGGAGAAGTCGTTGTGCTCGTAGTAGTCACCGGCCGGGGCGAGCCGCGAGAGCGTGCGCGCCATGTCGTTCAGGAGCAGCGGCTCATGCTCGTTGACGATGACGGCGGCGGTGGTGTGCCGGGAGAAGACGGTGACCTGACCGTTGTGGACGCCGGAGCGCCCCACGATCGTGCGCACCTCGTCCGTGATGTCGATGAACTGGAGCGCGTGCTCCGTCCAGTAGTCGAGGGTGTCCGCGTTCATGACGAAGCGCGAAGCCGGAGCATCCATGTGCAGCGCGCGGGACGCGGCGTCAGCCTCCACGGTCAGGTTCCCCTCCGCCCGGAATGGCGATCACGATGCGATTCCGGACGCACCGAGGTTAGCAGCGTGCCAAAGCGCGCGCCAGAGATGGAACCTTACCGCTCGTAGCCGGTCTGGCGGCGGAGGGAGCGGACGGCCTCGGTGACGGTCTGGATGTCGCGGGCGCCGATGCGGTACTGGACGTAGTGCTCGAGGTCGTGGAGGGCGTCCTCGTAAGCGCCGATGCGCTCGCGGAGCATGCCGCGGTCGCGGATCTCGTCCAGGTCCCAGGGGTACATCGCCAGCAGCAGCTCGATCATCCGCCCCGCGCGCTCCTCGTCGCCGCGCTGGAGGTACGTCGCCTTCAGGTTGTGCAGCAGCCGCTGGATCAGCTGCCGGGGCGTGATCGGGTCGAGGTAGTGCTCGCGCCACTGGTTCCGGCGGCCGTAGACCTCACGGACGATCTGCTTGCACTCGTCCTCGGTCAGTTCGCGGCCGCGGTTGAACGGGTCGACGAAGATCGGCGCCTCCGAGGACTCCACACGCACCACCACACGGCCCGGGAGGCCGACCGGCAGCGCACGGATGCCCGCGCGCTGCGCCACGACGACCTCGATGATCGCCAGCGTGGCGGGGATGCCGCTCTGCCGCTCGATCACGTCGTTCAGGTAGAGGTTCCGAGGGTCGTTGTATTCGAGCTCGTTGCCGCGGAACGCGCACTCGTCATAGAGGAGCTTGTGGAGCTCGGCGAGCTGCGAGTGGACGTCGGCGGCGGGGTGGATGCGCACCTCCAGGCTCTGCGAGAGCGCGAGCAGGCGCCGCTCGTAGCCGGCGATGTCAAGTTCGGGGTACTCCACCTGCGCGATCAGCAACGCGAGGCGCGCGAGCGGCACGCCCTCGGGCGAGCCGGCAGCGGACAGCCGGAAGCGGTCGAGGGTGTCCTCGAAGGTCGTCATCGACCGGGGCGCTCCGGGGAGAAGCCCTCGAAGCGGACGATCTTCAGCACCGTGAACGCCATGAGCAGCATCGAGCCCCACAGCGTGATCTGGGAGACGTGCGTCGCGTAGCCGACCGCCGGGATCAGCACGATGCCGACCAGGCCGCCCAGCCGACGGGAGCCCAGCAGGTAGCCGGCGCCGATGCCGATCGTGGCGACACCGAGCGTCTCCAGCGGCATGAGCCCCAGCAGGCCGCCGATCACAGCCGCGGTGCCGTTGCCACCATCAAAGCGCAGGAAGATCGAGTAGTCGTGGCCGATCACCGCGGCCACCGCCGCAAGCACCGCGTCCAACTCACCCAGACCGGCCTCGTACGCGAGCAGCACGGCGGCGGCGCCCTTGCAGATGTCGCCGACCGCGACGAGACCTGCTGCGCGCCAGCCGACGGTGTCCAGCACGTTCATCGTGCCCGGGTTGCCGCTGCCCATGCTGCGGATGTCTCGGCCGGTGAGGCGGTACACGACGATATATGACGTCGGTATCGACCCCAACAGGTACGCGACCATGAGCACGACCGCGAGCGTCACGGCGCATCCCCTCCGTACATCGAGGATACCGCGTGGCTCATCACGGCGACACCGCGCCGGGCGTGCGCGGGCATGCCGTCAGTCCTCGATCCCCGTGATTGGGCGGCGTCCGGCGATCCCGGTCGAGCGCGGATGCCACCAGGCGATGTCGTCCTCGCCGGTGCGCCAGCACCAGTACGCCTCGACGCCGTCGATGACCGCGGGGAAGTCGAGCAGGCCGTCCTCGATGCTGCGCAGCTCGGCGCCGGAGTCGCGGATCGCGACGGCGTGCGCGCGCGCCTCCTCGGCGCGGCGCTGCTGCTCCTGGCGCAGGTGACGCACGCGCTGTTCCGCGACGACCCCATCGTTCAGGTGGCGGCGGCCCAGCGCGTGCAGTTCCGCGCGCACCTCGCGCAGCCGTGCCTGGATCGCCTGCAACGCCGCCAGCGGCTCACGGATCGACGCGAGCGCGGAGCGGGCCTCGTCGAGCGTGAAGAGCGCGGGTGGCACCGGTCGATGCTAGCCGGAGAACGGGCGGAAGCCGGGATACGCCGCGCCCGAGGGCGGTGGCGGCGGCGCGCTCTCCGGCTCGCGGCGCGTCTCGACGGTCCAGAGGTCGCCGCGACCACGCGCCGGTGCGGCCTCATCGCCCGCCTCGTCCTCGTCGCCGCCGATGCCGAAGGTGCGCAGCCACGGCGCCAGCTCGCTGCCGAGCGCGGTCAGCGCGAAGTTCACCGCGAACGCCGCGAGCCATGGCGGGACGTGCAGCGCCGACCACGGCGCGTCGGAGACGCGGAGCGCGGCGACCAGGCCCGGGACGATGTCTTGCGGCTGCGGCACCAGCGCCGCAGCGTCGAGCGCCATCGCCTCCTCGCCCTGCGCCTCGCGGCGGAGGCCGGCGACCAGCCGACCGAGCACCACGCCGAGCGCGGCGGCGATGACGGCACCGAGGATGGTTCGGATGAATCGCACGCGGCGCGCTCCTTCTCGGCCTCACCCTAGGCGCGGGCACAAGCCGCGGTCAACGCGCGAGGCGGGCTGGTGCCGAGGCCGATCAGCATGTGGACAAGTTGCAAATGAACAACCGCATTGACTTCTTAGCGGATTCATGGTCTCATCCCTCTCAGCCCCGAGCCAGACGGGGCGCATCCGGGGGGATACATGGACGCGCAGCTCGGTCGCAAGCTTGCAGCTGAGTTCGTCGGCACCTTCACGCTCATCTTCATCGGCGCCGGCTCGATCATCGTCGGGAGCGGCATCGTCGGCGTGGCGATCGCGCACGGCCTGGCGATCGCAATCATGGTGAGCGCGCTCGGCGCGGTCTCCGGTGGGCTGTTCAACCCCGCGCTCACCATCGGCCTGTGGGCGACGCGGCGACTGCCGACGGTCGACACGGCCGGCTATATCTTCGCGCAGCTCCTAGGCGCGATCGCCGGTGCGGCCGTCCTCGAGTTCAGCTTCCCGGCCACGCTTCGCGAGGTCGCGAACGGCGTCCCGGACATCGCCGGTGTCACGTTCCTGCAGGCCGTGGCCATCGAGGCTGTGCTGACGTTCTTCCTGATGACGGCGGTCTTCGGCACGGCCGTTGACCGACGGGCGCCGAAGCTCGGCGGCCTCGCGATCGGCCTCGTGCTCACCATGGACATCCTCGCCGCCGGTCGGCTGACCGGCGCGGCGATGAACCCCGCGCGCGCCTTCGGTCCGGAGCTCGTGACCGGCCACTGGGCGAACGCGGCGGTCTACTGGGTTGGCCCGATCATCGGCGCGGTGCTTGCCGCTCTCGTCTATCACTACGTGTTCATGGACGACGAGCAGCGCGCCGAGGCTGCGGCCTGAGTTAGGACGTGGGAGCTGTACTCGCTGTCGCTGTCGGTGGCGCGTTCGGCTCGGTAGTGCGGTATGCGGTGACGGTATGGATGCAGTCATGGCTTGGACCGACCGCGTGGGGGACGTTCTCCGTGAACATCACGGGCTCGTTGCTCCTGGGCGTGATCGTCGGGCTGACCGCGTTCCGGGTACCGCTGCAGCCGTGGCTGCGCGACGGACTGACGGTGGGCGTGATGGGCGGGTACACGACGTTCTCGACGTTGATGTACCAGGCCGTGCGCCAGTTCGAGGATGGCTTGCCGCTCGCGGCGGGCGCGAACCTGGTGGGCAGCATGGCGGTGGGCATCGCCGCGATGCTCGTGGGGCTCGCCGTGGGGCGGGCAGCGTGACGGAGGCGGTCACGAGGTAACGCATACACCGGGCGCGGGCGAAGCCGTACATCGCCTGCGCCCGTCCCTGAGACGTCGGTATCTGCTGAATTACCCCCGCCGCACAGCAGATGCCGACCTAGAGAGCGGGCCCACCGGGCCCGCTCTCGCTTTTCCCCTCGCATCCACCGCCCGTCACGTGCGTTCCTGTAGATTGGCGATGCGCGCGGGGACAGGGAGGGGTTCCACATGTCCGAGACCGCGTTCGTCTACCCGCACATCAGCATCGTCGCCATCCTTGCAGCGGCTGTGGCGCAGTTCATCCTCGGCGGCCTGTGGTACTCACCGCTGACGCCCGTCGGAAAGCGCTGGCTGGCGGAGATGCACGTGCAGCCGGGTGACCGCAAGCCGGGCATCGAGATGCTGGCGTTCCCGGTGAGCGCGCTCATGGCCGCGTGGGCGGTGGCGATGGTGATCACGTGGAGCGGCGCTGGCACGCTCAGCCAGGGCATCCTCGCGGCGCTCGTCGTGGGCTTCGCGGCGATCGCGCAGGCGATGGGTGCGACCGTCGCCAACGGCCACTCGATGGCGTTGGGGCTCATCCACGTCGGCTACCTGGTGATCGGCTACACGATCATGGGCGCGCTGGTGGTGCTGCTCGGCTAGGCACCGCCGTGAGCGCTAGGCGCGCCCAGTAGAGCCGTGACCTCGCTCGCCGCGCGCGGTGGCGTCGAGCGAGGCCACCGGCACCCACTCCACCGGCGCGAGCAGGGCCACGACGAGCTGCGCGATGCGCTCGCCATCCTCGATCACGTACGTGCCGACGCCGGGCAGGCAGTACATCGTGACCTGCAGCTCGCCGCGATAGTCGGCATCGATGGTGCCGAACGTCGCCATGACGCCGCGCGCCGTGAGGCCCGAGCGGGGGCGAATCTGCACATCCGTGTCGGGCGGCGCAGCGATCGCGATGCCCGTGGGCACGCGCACCGGCATCGTCCCTACCTCGATGCGGCCACCGTCGAGGCAGGCGTGGAGGTCGAAGCCGGACGCCAGCATCGACTGCCGCGCGGGGAGCACGGCGCCCGGGCGCAGCAGCACGACCTCGATCGGCAGTGGCTCACTCACCTCGATGCTCCTTGGATATGCGAAGGGCCCGCATGCGCGGGCCCTTCGACGTGTGCGTGCGAACCAGGCCTAGGCGCGAGCGCGCTGCAGGCCCTTGCCGGTCTTCGGCGTGAGGATCTCCACGGGGAAGATCTTCTTCTTCAGCATCTCGCGCGGCGGGTCGATGTAGATGGCGGACCAGCCACATGCGCTCTCGCACAGCCGGCAGCCCGTGCACTTGCGCGGGTCGACGGTGGAGATGCCGTAGAAGTCGTGGTTGTTCGGGGAATCCTGCAGCGACAACGCCTCGAACGGGCAGACGTTGATGCAGAGCTCACAGCCGGAGCCGATGCAGTTCTCCTCGATGATCTTGGCGACCGGGGCTTCCTTGCGGGGGAAGGTCCGGCAGACGTCGCCCAGGTCGTCGAGGATCGCCTCGGGCGGGCAGACGACGCCGCACGCCCCGCAGTCGATGCACAGGCTCGGGTCGATCATGTGGAGGCTGTCGCGAACGCCGGTGATCGCGCCGGTGGGGCAGCGCTTCGTGCAGGCCGTGCAGCCGATGCAGTTCTCTACGATCTTGTACGCCAAGGTCGCACCTTTCGTGGGTGGACAGTCGTAGCCCTGACTCTAGCATTGGCCCGAATCGCCAGCAAGGAGAACGGCATCACAGATCCCGATGAGCGCACGGAGGCCCGCCGGGTGGCGGGCCTCCAGAGCCTGTTGCCTGCCTCGATCGGGCGTCCGGGCTAGGCGCTGCGCCGAGCCGCCAGCGCGCGGCCGCCGGCAACCACGCCGACTGCCAGCACCACCAGCACGCCCGCGACCGCGGTCGTGCTCGTGCCGCCTGCGAGACCGGCATTGCCGGTCTTGGGCGCGACCGGCGCGGCCTGGGCGGGCACCGCCGAGGCCGCGACCACCTGCGAGCGGATCTCGCCGCCGGGGTTACCGGTGGTGTGGACGTTCACGTAGATCGTCCCGCCCTTCACGGCGCGGATGAACTCCTGGAAGTTGCCCTGGAGCGGCCCCACCAGGTCGCTGCCCTTCGAGGTGCCGGAAACGTTGATCGCCTGCGCCGGGCTCCCGGCGGGCGCGGCGAAGAGGTTGAGGGCGATCGGGCCGTTGATGCCCGCCTGGCCGGTGTGCAGGTGCGCCGCCGTCGCGTTGGTGATCGTCGGAACCGCGAGCGACCACGTGATGGTGTTCGCCGCCTCATCGATGGTGGCAGTGAAGGTGCCGCGTGCAGCCGAGGTGTTCGCGGGCACCTCGTTCGCGCCGCTCAGGGCCGCCCCCCACTGGGACGTGAGCGTCTGCGCGGAGACTGCGGCGGGCACCAGCGTGGCGGCGGCGAGCACCGCAGCGATGAGCAGCCGGCGGCCGCTCCGGGTGAATCGAGTCATGGGAACCTCCTCCTGCACGCGGCCAGCAGAGCGCGCGTGTGTCGGAAAGGGTACGAACGGCCGCTACCCCTCGGACGTGCCGGGATCAGCCGAGCGTGAGCAGGCTGTAGAGGTTGGAGTAGTCGTCCGTCCACAGCACCGGGTCGCGCGAGCCCTCGGGCCACTCGCTGAAGTAGGGGGCGACCTTCGGGCTGGTCCAGAACGCGCGGTTCCGAGTGATGCCGACCCAGTACGACTGCAACCCGCCGACCTCGGCGCCCGAGCCGGTGGTCCAGTGCGCCTCGTAGCCGAGGCTGTCCGCGACGCCTCGCACGACCGGGCTGAGGTCGATGAACGCGTTCGAGATGTGGACGATGAGGACACCGTCGTCCTTCAGGTGCTTCCAGTACGTCTCCATCGCCTCGCGGGTGAGCAGGTGCACCGGGATGCTGTCGCTCGTGAACGCATCCAGCACCAGCACGTCGTACTGCCGCGACCCGCTCTCCTCCAGCTGGCGATCCAGGACGGTGCGCGCGTCGCCGTGGACGACGCGCAACTGGCCGCCGCGAGCCCGGGCGTCACGCAGGTAGGTAAAGTCGCGCTCGGCGGCCTCGGTCACCAATGGGTTGATCTCGTAGAACGTCCAGTCGTCGCCCGGCTGCACGTAGCTGCCGAGCATGCCCGCGCCGAGGCCGACGATGCCGACACGCAGCGGCCCCTTCGCGCGCGCGGGGTGCTGCTCCAGCGCCAGCGCGACGGCGGTCTGCGGGCCGTAGTAGCCGGTGTGGGCATTGCGCAGCGGCTCGTCCTGGTACTGGAAGCCGTGCAGGATGCGGCCGTGCTGCATGTCGTGGCGCGCGGGCGTGCCCTTCGTGTCGTAGACGCGCACGAGGCCGTAGAAGTTGCGGTCCATCGACAGCATGTTCGTGTACAGCTTCTGCGCATCCTGCCAGAGCCCGTAGCCGAGCACGCCCAGCAGCACGACGCCGACGGCGGTCGCGATGCCCATCACCTGCATCGGCCTCCGCGCGCCCTCGTCGTACGCGCGCGAGAGCAGCACGAGCAGCACCGAGGCGAAGAGCGCGGTGTGGTACTCCCAGTACGCCGCGAACACGACCGGCGCGGCCAGCGCGACGAAGAGGCCGCCCAGCGCCCCGCCCACCGAGACGAGGAAGTAGAACAGCGTGAGGTGCCGGGGCGACGGTCGCATCCTCGCGGTCTCGCCGTGCAAGGACATGCAGACGAGGAACAGCACGAGCAGGTAGAGCGCGCCCTGCACCGTGATCGTCATCGGCCGCAGCACGTACCAGCCCGCGAACGCCGCGAGGATCAGCGTCACCGTGTACAGCGTTGGCTCGTACATGCGCTCGCTGCTGAAGGTGAGGATGAAGGTCACGAGGTAGACGGCGAGCGGCAGCACCCAGAGCAGCGGCATGCCCGCGACGTCCTCGGTGAGGTTCTTCGTGACCGCCAGCAGCAGCGCGGAGGCGCACGCCGGGAGCAGCACCCACAGCAGCATCCGCAGCGGCGCGATGCGCTCCGCGGGCAGCGCGGCAAGCGGATCGAGGTGCGGTGCGTCCTCGCTGCCGCGCGACGCGCGCACCCCCGCAAGCGCGAGCGCGGCGCAGGCGACCGCGAACACGGCGTACCCGATCGAGAAGCTCCACGCCTGCGCACGCAGCCCCAGGAACTGCTCGATGACGACCGGGTAGCCGAGCAGCGCCAGCAGCGATCCGACGTTGGAGAGCGCGTACAGCGGGTACGGCGAGCGCTGCGGGAAGCGCCGAGCGAACCAGTGCTGCAGGAGCGGGCCGGTGGTCGAGAGCAGCAGGTACGTCGGCCCGACGGTGACAGCGAGCAGGATCACGAGTCTAAGTGCGGGCTGCGCCTCGGACTCCGGCTTCCAGCTGGCGGACGGCAGGATCGGCAGCGAGAGCAGCGCCAGCAGCACGAGGCCCGCGTGCAGCATCCCCTGCGCACGCGGCCGCAGCCGCAGCGCCACGAAGTGCGAGTAGGCGTAGCCGACCAGCAGCGCGACCTGGAAGAACATCAGCGTGGTGATCCACACGGTGGATCCACCGCCGAACCACGGCATCACAATCTTCCCGGCGATCGGCTGCACCTGGAAGAGCAGGAACGCGCTCAGGAAGATGGTACCCGCGAAGATCGCGGCCCACAGCCCCGCGCTTCGATCCTCGGTTGCCGGTCGCGCCACGGTGTACCTCGCCCCAGCCCCGGTACGCCTCGGGGCGCTGGTCATGCTAGCGGACGCTGATCGCTGCTCGCATCTCGTACGTCAGTCGCCTACCGCACGGATCAGTGGGAGGCGTCGAGTGCGCCACACGCAGAGCGCGTGCGCGATGCGCCGAGATACAGAAAGGGGCCCGCAGTGCGGGCCCCTTTCGAATCGGCAACAGCCGACGCGGACTAGCCGCGGCGGGAAGCCAGGACGCGGCCGCCGGCGACCACGCCAACGGCGAGGACAGCCAGGGTCGCGGCGACGGCGGCGGTGCCAGCCTCGCCCGTGAGGCCGGCGTTACCGGTCTTCGGAGCGGCGGGCGACGCGGTCGTCTTCGGGGCAGCGGTCGCGGTCGCCTGGGCGACGACACCACCAGCGGCGTTCAGGAGGCCGGCGTTGCCGGTCTTCGGAGCGGCCGGCGAAGCGGTCGTCTTCGGCGCAGCGGTCGCGGTCGCCTGAGCGACAACGCCACCAGCGGCGTTCAGGAGGCCGGCGTTACCGGTCTTCGGAGCGGCCGGCGAGGCGGTCGTCTTCGGAGCGGCGGTCGCGGTCGCCTGGGCCGGCGCGGCGCCGAAGAGGCCCGCGAGGAGGCCGGCGTTGCCGGTCTTCGGGGCCGCCGGCGAGGCGGTGGTCTTCGGGGCAGCGGTGGCCGTCGCCTGCGCGACAACCGGCGCGGTGGCGTCGGTGGTGGCGTCGTACGCCAGCAGCGCCGCCGGCGCGAGGGCCGCGGACAGGCCGACGACGACGCCGGCAGCCCGCAGGCTCATCTTCTTAGACAATGGGTTCCTCCTCCTGTGACATGTAAATGTCGATGTGTGAAGCCGGGCGCCCCCGCCCGGATGCGGCGCATACTACAGCACGTCAGCCTTGTGCGCGCACGAGTCGGCGCGACGAATCTCTCACGCGTACGGACGGTTTGCGGCGCCCTCATCGCCTCGTGTCCCCCTCGTAACGCGTCTCCAGGCGATGCGCAGGCCTCGACGTGCGGGGCGGCGCGCTTGAGTCCACTTCGGCGGCTGGCTACTATCGCGCGGGCCTCTGGCCCGCCACTGATCCCGCACGGCCACCTGCATCCGGCCCGCGAGACGCATCCCGGGGAGCGACGATGAAACTGCACGAGTACCAGGCGAAGGAACTGCTGGCGCGCTACGGCGTGCTGGTGCCGAAGGGGAGCGTCGCCCGCACCCCGGAGGAGGCGGCAGCGGCCTGTGAGGCGCTGGGCGGCAAGGCCGTCGTGAAAGCGCAGGTCCACGCCGGCGGCCGCGGCAAGGCAGGCGGCGTGAAGCTGGTCAGCTCCCCGCAGGAGGCCGCAGACTTCGCGCGCTCCCTGCTGGGCACGCGCCTGGTCACGTTCCAGAGCGGCGCGGCCGGGCAGCCGGTGAACGCCGTGCTGGTCGAGGAGCAGATCGAGATCGAGCGCGAGCTCTACCTCGGCGTCGTCATCGACAACTCGGCGGGCATGCCGATCGTGATCGCCTCGGCGGCGGGCGGCATGGAGATCGAGGAGGTTGCGGAGCAGCACCCGGAGCAGATCTTCCGGCAGGCGATCGACCCGACCATCGGGTTCCAGGGGTTCCAGGCGCGCTCGCTCGCGTTCGCGACGAACCTCGACGGCGACCTGAACCGCCCGGCGGTGGCGCTCATCACGGCGCTCGCGAAGGCGTTCCTGGAGAACGACGGCACGCTGGCGGAGATCAACCCGCTGGTGGTGACGAAGGACAACCGCGTGCTGGCGGCTGACGCGAAGTTCTCCATCGACGACAACGCGGACTTCCGTCACAAGGACCTCTTCGAGCTGCAGGACAAGTCGCAGGACGACGCCCTGGAGGTCGAGGCGAAGGACGCCGGCATCCAGAACTACGTGAAGCTGGACGGCAACATCGGCTGCCTGGTGAACGGCGCCGGCCTGGCGATGGCGACCATGGACGCCATCCAGTTCGAGGGCGGCATGCCCGCGAACTTCCTCGACATCGGCACGCAGAACGACCCGGGCGCGGTCGCGGCCGCGCTGAAGATCATCGGTGCCGACCCGTCCGTGAAGGCGGTCCTGGTCAACATCTTCGGCGGCCTCGCGCGCACCGACGTCATCGCGGCGGGCGTGGTGCAGGCGAAGAACGAGGGCCTGCTCTCGCAGCCGACCGTCGTCCGCCTTGCCGGCACGAACGTGGAGGAAGGCATGCGCATCCTCGACGAGTCCGGGGTCGAACTCATCCGCGCCGACGGCTTCGCCGAGGCGGCCCGCAAGGCCGTCGAGGCGGCGAAGTAACCAGCGAGCAGAAGGAGTAACTGAAATGGGCGTTCTGCTCGACGAGAACACGCGAGTTGTCATCCAGGGCTTCGGCGGCGCGGGCCAGCGCGAGGCGAAGAACTGCATGGACTACGGCACGAAGATCGTGGCCGGTGTCACCCCCGGCCGCGGCGGCCAGGTCATCGAAAACGTGCCGATCCGCAACACGGTGAAGCAGGCAGTGCAGGAGTTTCAGGCGAACGTCTCGCTGATCTTCGTGCCGGCGCCGTTCGCCGCCGACGCGATCATCGAGGCGGCAGACGCGGGCGTCCCGGTCGCCATCTGCATCACCGAGGGCATCCCGACCCGCGACATGGTGGCGGTGAAGCGCTACCTCCGCGGCTCCGGCACGACCCTCATCGGCCCCAACTGCCCGGGCGTCATCACCCCCGCTGCGCTGTCGCGCGCCGGCATCATGCCGGTGGACGTGTACCAGCCCGGCAACGTGGGCGTCATCTCGCGCTCCGGCACGCTGGTGTACGAGACGGTCGACCAGCTCACCCGCCTCGGCATGGGCCAGTCCTCGAGCGTCGGCGTCGGCGGTGACCCGATCATCGGCACGACGCAGCGCCAGGCGCTGCAGCTGTTCGAGGAGGATCCGGACACCGCCGCGGTCGTCCTGATCGGCGAGATCGGCGGCACGGCCGAGCAGGAGGCCGCCGACTACATCCAGCAGATGTCGAAGCCGGTGGTCGCGTTCATCGCGGGCGCCACGGCGCCTCCCGGCCGCCGCATGGGCCACGCCGGCGCGATCATCGCCGGCAAGGCGGGCACCGCGCAGGCGAAGCAGACGGCGCTCATGAACGCCGGTGCGCGCGTGGTGCAGTCCCCCTCGCAGATCGGCGAGACGATGCTGGGCGTGCTCAAGGAGCGCGGCCTGGCGTAACGCCCCCGGCGATACGCACCCATGCAGAAGGGCCGCCCCGTGGGGCGGCCCTTCTTGCTGTCCTCGGGTCTCGCGCTCGAGCTCGCGAGGCCTTCGGGGTACGTCCGAGTTCGGACTAGTACTTGATCTTCGGGGCGGCCTCGGTGCCGTTCACGACACGCTTCAGCTCGGCCGCGGCGGTGAACTTCGGCGCCTTCGAGGCGGGGACCTTCAGGGTCTCGCCGGTGCGCGGGTTGCGCGCGGTGCGGGCCTTGCGGGCGGCCTGGCTGAACTTGCCCAGGCCCGGGTACGCCACGTCGTCGCCCTTGCGGACAGCGGCCTGAACCAGGTCGCGGAAGGAGTTCAGCACACCCTCGGCGTCCTTGTTGGTGGTGCCGGCCGCGTTGGCGACCGCAGCGATCAGCTCAGCCTTGTTCACGATGTCTCCTTCGTGCTGGGGCGCGCCCGTCGGTCGTCTCCGACCGCCCCCGAATTGCTCAGGCGCTCTCGCGGGTTATTGAATACGATAATGGCCTGATTCCGCAAGGGGTTCCCCGCCCATCTCCTGTAAAATAGCCGCAATCGCCAATCCTTGTGCCGCAGACGCCGACCATCTACGATCTGCGACCGCTGGAGGGGTCGCATAGTGGCCGAGTGCGGGCGCCTGCTAAGCGCTTATCGAGGGTTTCCTCGATCGTGGGTTCGAATCCCACCCCCTCCGCCACTTCGGCCCTGAACGACGGGCCACCCGCCCCCCGAGGAGCCCTCCATGCGCGTGCGAGCCGACCTCAACATCTCGCTCGACGGCTTCGGCACCACGACCGA
>Ga0172380_10001844_pt1 | contig 35556 bp, 33 predicted proteins | sample Leawe162metaG_FD_119747 | JGI IMG/M metagenome (GOLD analysis project Ga0172380, IMG submission 119747) | Leachate microbial communities from a municipal landfill in Southern Ontario, Canada - Leachate well 162 metaG | ecosystem: Engineered > Solid waste > Landfill > Unclassified | place...
GCAAACTTCTTCAAAGTTTGCGGGCGGAAAGCGGGCGGGGCGCCTGTCTGCCGACAGGCAAGCTAAAAGTCGAAATCGGGATTTTCGTCAAAAAAAGTTAGAATTTTAACCAAAAGGCACCGCAAAAATTCGAAATTAAGATTTGGGGCGATTGTGGCCTCGGCGCTTCGCGCCGAAAGGTTGAAATTTTCCAGTATTTTCCAAGCGTTTTTGAAATCAAAATTCAAAGTTTGCTCGGCAATGCGGAAGTTCGTTTGAGCGAAGCTCAAAGCAAAATGAAATTTTGCAACCAATCTTTTTTTCTTGCCCATAGGGCAAGTGTAAAGCGATAATTTTTATCCGACGAAGGCGGATTGCCCAAAAGCGATTAACAATTTTAGAAAAATAAATATGGAAATAATAAATCAAACCAGAAAGTTTTTCATCTACGCCCGCAAGTCAACTGATTCGGAAGATCGGCAAGTGCGAAGCATTGGCGACCAAATTGCAGAATTGCGCGAGCTGGCGAAAAAGGAGAATTTAGAAGTCGTTGACTTGCTCGTAGAAAAACAGACTGCCAAAGCGCCAGGCCGTCCAGTTTTTGCTGAAATGCTTAAACGCATTGAAGCGGGCGAAGCTATGGGAATTTTAGCTTGGCATCCTGACAGATTGGCTCGCAATTCCATTGATGGCGGGCAAATAATCTATATGGTAGATACGGGAATTATCCAAGAGCTAAAATTCCCAACTTTCTGGTTTGATCCTACTCCACAAGGAAAATTCATGTTGAGTATCGCTTTTGGGCAGTCAAAATATTATGTTGATAATCTTTCGGAGAATATCAAAAGAGGACACCGCCAGAAGCTCAAAAATGGCTTGTGGCCACAAATGGCGCCATTGGGCTATCTGAACAACAAAGCGACAAAAATGGTCTATGTGAATACGGAAAAAGCGCCATTGTTAAAAAAGTCATTTGAGCTTTACGCTTCAGGAAAATATACCTTGAAAAATCTCCGAAAGATTATCAGTGATTTTGGCTTGCTGGGTACAAAAGGCAAAATGCTTTCCGTTTCAAACTTTCAGTATCTGCTGAAAAATCCATTCTATCACGGACTTATCCGCTACAACGGAGAATATTTCGAAGGAAAGCACGAACCGATTATTTCAAAGAAACTTTTTGACCAAGTGCAAGAAGTGATGAAGCAAAAGAGCAAACCGCAGATTGTCGACAAGATGAAATATTTTCTTTATCGCGGATTTTTTCATTGCGCGGAATGCGGATTTACAATCACTGCTGACAAAAAGGTGAAGAAAAGTGGCAAAGAATATACTTACTATTATTGCACCAAGAAAAATCCGCTTCATGAGTGCCACCAAAATGTTTTCACCAAAGAAGAAAATATTTCATCTCAAATTCAGACGGCAATTCAAAAAGTTTCTTTGCCCGATGATTGGGCTGATTGGATGATTTCGGAATTAGAGAACGAGAAGAAATCGAAAGCCCAATCATCGGTCTTTTTTGTTCAAAACACCAAAGAAGAAATTTCAAAACTTGATGAAAAGTTGGAAAAACTGATGACTGCTTATCTTGAAAACGCTTTGTCCTTGGAAGAATACCGTGAAAGTAAAAACAAACTCATCAATCAAAAACAAGTTTTGAAAGACAAATTGAACGCTTTTGAGCAAAAAAGCAATAATCGGTTCGAACTCGCTATAAAGTTTATACAAGCCAGCAAAGAAGCCAAAATTATCGCTTTACAAGAAAATCCCGAAAGGATTCGGGATTTTCTAAAAAAGATTGGTTCGAACTTCCGAATTGCCGAGCAGACTTTGAATTTTGATTTCAAAAACGCTTGGAAAATACTGGAAAATTTCAACCTTTCGGCGCGAAGCGCCGAGGCCACAATCGCCCCAAATCTTAATTTCGAATTTTTGCGGAGGGGGGGAGATTCGAACTCCCGATACCTTTGACAGTATGCCACCTTTCCAAGGTGGTGCACTAGGCCACTATGCGACCCCTCCATGTTTTTTAATTATTTCTATTTTCTCCAAATATCCCTTAGGATGCTTTAAATGCCATTCCCTTCTATAAGCTTCATTCTTATCTATAAAAGTTTCATGATATATTATTTTCCAAGGTCTATACGGCTTGGTTGATTTTGTTTTTCCAGAATTATGTTCCTTAATTCGCTTGTCTAAATCCGAAGTACAGCCTATATAATACCTTTCTCTTACAAGACTTCTTAATATATAAACATTGTAGCCCATAAGCGTGTGCAACCCGAAGGGTCCCCTTTGGGGCTAGGCCACTATGCGACCCCTCCAGTTTAACTTGAGCTATTAAAAGCGAGGCTTTTAAACCTCGCTTTTATCCTACCAAGTAATCACAATTTATTCAACTTCATAGATTCCAGTCAGCGATGTCTTCTTATTTGGAAGCATGTCCCCCAAAATCAACACCACCTTATCTCCCGCCGCAAGCTTATCATCTTTTTTCGATCTTTCAACGATTGACTTAATAAACTCTTCTCGACTGGCTTCTTTTTCATCCACTAGATAGGCTCGGATTCCCCAAATAATTGAAAGTTGATTATAGGTCTTCAAGTTATTTGTCGCTGCGATCATTAATTGCTCTGGACGATGATGCGACATCAACCTCGCTGTGAAACCAAAACGCGTAAACATCAAAATTGCTTTCGCTTCAGAACTCTTCGCCATTTCATGCGCACTGTCAATAAGTGAAGCGTAATCGTTAAAAATATCTTCATCCAAAAATCCTGGATTAACATCATCAAAAACAGAAGCTTCAACATTTTTTACAATCGAATTCATTGTTGCTATTGCCTCAGCTGGAAATTTTCCATTAGCCGATTCCCCGGAAAGCATCACCGCATCGGCATGATCAATTACCGCGTTCGTCACATCAGAAACTTCCGCCCGGGTTGGAATTGGATTGTTAATCATTGAATCCAACATTTGCGTTGCAACAATCACCGGTTTTCCGGCTTTTAAACATTTCTCAATAATTTCTTTTTGATAAATGACTACCATACTCTGATCCATTTCAATTCCTAAATCTCCGCGAGCGACCATAATTACATCCGAAGCCTTGATAATTTCATCAATATTTTTCATCGCCTCAGCTCTTTCCACCTTAGAAACTATTTGCGGTAAATCATAATCCCGACCCAAAAGTTTTTTCATTTTTTCTCGCGTTTCTTCAATTTCTTTTCCATTACTCACGAAAGAAAGCGCAACAAAGTCAGCCTCTTTTTTCATCACAAAAGCTAAATCAATTTCATCTTTCTCTGTTACGGCGCCAAAAGAAAGTTTCGTGTCAGGAAAATTCATATTCTTCCGAGGTTTAATTTCCCCGCCATTCAAAACTTTCGCTTTGACTATATCCCCATTTTTTTCTACGACTTCAAGACGATGCAATCCATCTTCAATCAAAATCCGATCACCAACTTTCAAAGCTGAAGCCACGCCATCAGAATCAATGACTAATTCTTTTTCCGTAGTTTTTTTCTCATGATCGCTAACAAAAATAACTTCATCTTTTTCAATTAAAAAACTTTCTGTATTACCCACGCGCATCCGCGGACCTTGCAAATCTGCGATTACACCAATCGGTCTTTTCGTTTCCACGCTCAATTCGCGAACCAGATCAAACACACGGCCATTCGATTCGTGAGTACCATGGGAAAAATTTATGCGCGCCACATTCATTCCGTTTTTAATCATCTCAAAAAGCTTCTCCTTTGAATCTGAAGCTGGTCCGATAGTGGCGACAATTTTAGTTCTTTTCATATGCATATCCATAGAATGAAAGATGCGAATCAGCAAAAAACTTAGTAAATAAGCCTGCTTTATACGCTAATTATATATTTAACCTATCAATTATAGCACAAAAAAACAAGACTGGCAACCACTCCGCACTCACACCAAATTTTATACTCTGTAAATAATAACTATTTTAAATATATTAAAAGTGCTTTAATGCTTGTAAATATTTTTTGACTATTTCCAGCTCAGACCAGGACCACGAAAAATTTCAGTAACTTTATTAGAATTTTCTAGATCTATTTTTTTAAGCACATTAATTGAAACGCTTTCCAATTCAGCCTCATCATCAACAACAGTCTCAGTAGGTAAATCAACTTCTTCATCCGACTCATCAATAAATGCAATGACCTTAGCATCAGAGGATAAAAATAATTTATTACTATCCCAATAAAAATCACCTTCACCATCAACTGGGACTACATATGACAACGAAAGACCACCTGAGTCAATATCAAATAAAAAAATTCTTCGCGTCGTTCCAATGACGATCTTTTTTTCATCCTGACTCCAAGCCACGGAATAAACACTGTCGTAAGCAACATTTTCATCTCGATCAATAATTACTGAAATATCATATGTCCGCAAAGGATTTTCTAAATCATTATTTGCATACAATAGAAGTTCCCAGTTTTTGCCAGTTTCGACACCCACCTGGTCATGTTGATTAATAACAACAAAACTATTTAGTGACGGACTAAATGATCCCGCAGGAATAATAAAACTATCGTTTGCTTCTTTTGTTTTGCTACATTTTTTACTTTGAGTGTTACAGGCATACACGGGTGCAATGTCGCCAAGATTATCATCAACAATGTTCCCGTATAAAAAATTATTTACCGAATCCCACTTAGACCACCAAATTTTCTTCAGATTGTCCCCTACTCCCTCATATGACTGAGAAAGAAAAATCGATTTTTCACATTTTTTTTCCGCAATATCACACACATATTCATCCGTACTTAAAATTGATTGTGACTCAATTTCATTTTCATTTGGAACATACGTAACAATAGCTTTTTGCTTGTCGTTAGACACTATCACAATTCCCTGATCGACACCTTCTGTTTTTAATAAGCCCGCAAATTCCGAAAAATCAAGCTTATCCAAAGCATTTGCCTTCAATATATTGCCGCTGTAAATATCTATTTTATCAATTTCCCCATCCTCAGATTCCAGAACAACACTGTTTTCAAAAATTCTTTTTGGACTTCCTTCGGAAATATTTTTTTCACTGACTTGCATTGGCTTCGCAAAAGGTAATTCATTTTTTTTTGCTTCAAACTTAAACCAACCAATCAAAGCAATTACAATAAAAACTCCCAATAAAATAAGTCCGTAGATTTTTTTATTATTAATCATTTATTTAAATCATTCTGGATATTTTTAAACCCCAACAAATACTAACTTGGTCGAGGCTTGAAAAACATCCTAACTGAGGCTATAAATTACTTAATCTTATAATATACAATCTTGCTTTTTTTGTTTGTTTTTGTGTCTACGGCATACCAAGCATATTGTCCTTTTGGCTTAGTAGCTTTATATTTAAGCACGAATGAACCAGTTGATGACGTTCTAATGTTTTGTGGAGAATAATATCCGCCACCAGACTTAGAGAAATATAATTGCACAATAGTATTTTTGGAAAACTTTTTACCACGTTGAGTCAAAGTTGCTCCCCGCATAATACTTTTTTTAGAATTTGAAATTTTTCTTGGCGGAGTTTTTTTCTTTTTTTTACTACTCTTATTATCATTACTGCTAGAGGCCACCCCAACTGGAGACGCAACTGAAAATGAAATAAGATAATCGATTGGGTTGCTGTTGTTATTTATGTCCTGACAACGCACGAAATATCCATAACTTCCCCCGCCAACTAATCCTGTATTAGAAAATGTATGTGTTCTTGACCCTGTTGATGTGAATGTATTTGCGATAGCCGCATAACTAACGCCTGATGTTGTAGAATATTTACAAGTCGCATCTTCATTTGTCGTAACGCTCACCGTAGATTGAGTCGTACCTGCAACTAAAGCACCTGATGGATATCCAGCAGAAAGAACGGCTGGAGTTATATCCCCAGGATCAGTTACTATGTTTACGAGCGCCCCCGTTCTTGTAAAAACCACATTCCCCGCCTCACCATCAGCAGCCGCCTGAGAAGCAACAGTGAAATCCACTGGAGAATTTGTGCCGGTGGCAATGGCATGAAAATTAAAAGTTGCGATTATTGATGTTGTTGTAGCTGATGGAGATGTTGTTGGCACCCCAAGATCGATTGAAGCTGTTCCATTGGTGTTATCAATTGATGCGGCTAATAAAACCAGAGAAAATGTTGCGGAAGGAGTGATACTATCGAGCGATAGCTTTGTTTGATCATAAGTTATATGTAACGCAACAGCGCTAATAGCGTTCGTTCCTGGGTTAATCATGACCGCCAAAGGAAGATTGGCGCCATTGCTAATCGTGTTGCTAGCTGGAGTGAAATAAAGCATACTGGCTGGAGCTGCATTTACAGGCGACGCCGATACTGCAAACAAAAGCGTAGCCACCACAAATATAGATAAGCGTGTTAATAGATATTTTTTATTCATTTTTATATAAAGCTTTGTCCGTAATCAGCCTTTAAGGTATTATAATCAAAAATATTAACGATTCCATCCTTGTTAACATCGCCTGCACCATTCGAAGTTCCATACACACCTTTCAAAATATTATAATCAAAAATATTAACTGATTGGCTAGCATTTAAATCCCCACTGTATGTTACGCGCTTACTTACCTCCGTTAACCCACCCGTCGTGATTCCGCAGTTACTTATATTTGTTCCGTCAGTTGCTACAACAGTAAAATAATAAGTTGTTCCTGGAGCCAATGAATCATTAAAAAAATAACTTGTTGTAGATCCTCCAGAAACATTTACCGAAGCCCCCAACCCAAGAAGACAAGATCCAACCATCCCAAGCCATGTTGACGTTGTTGCTCGATAATAAACTTTATATCCCGTTAGTCCTGTTAACGCACCCCCGCCCTCATCAGATGATGGTGCAATCCAAGAAACTGTTGCACTTCCGCTTGCAGACGCTTGATTCACAAAAACAAGACTCGTAAATAAAACCAAACAAATAAAAGTTATCTTTTTAAATCTTTGTTTTTCCATGATAACTTTCAAGAAATAATATATCAATTATATACACTAATATTCCAAATTCGAAAGAAATATTTTCTTAATTAATTTGGAATACTCCAGTATGCAATGCGGAAATTATTTTTTGTACATGTCCTTAACTTGAAATAGAATATACCAACCGATGATTGCGCCGATAATAGCACCCAACATTCCGTATATAGAAAGTATTCCGCCAATCAAACTAACAATACTGGCATAGAAAACTAAATTCCAGGAAGCTTTTGTGCGGTTAAATAGTCCTGGCACAGCCATAACTTCCATAATCAAGGCAATTGCAGTGAAAATAACGGAAAGCCCGATTCCCTGAGTGATTGGTCCGCCAAGAATTGCCAGCGGAGCTAACAAAGCCGTAATTCCCAACGCAGCAAAAATAACGGGCAGAGCTAGGACTACAAAGATAATAATCAAATAGGGAGAAACTTTCACGATGAATTCCTTAACTTCTTTCGGCAAAGCAAAAGGAGCTTTTTCTACCATATAGATATCTAGAATTGCTTCAAATTGCTCAATAATACTCTTGTTCTGTTTTTTTTCTTCTGTCATATGTAACACCTGCCTTTCTAGGTTATCCCGCAATTTAGCGGGATTTAAAGTTTTAATTTACCTGCTTAAATTATATCACACTTTCCGAAATCTCCCGTAAAATCTCTTCGGGAATGGGATTATTTTTCGGACTCACCCCCGGATACCGCCAAGCACTGATTATTTTTAGTTTTTGAAGTTTAAAATTTTCATTCATTTTAGACTTTAGATTTTGGACTTTAGATTTCTGTGCTCTGCACAGCTGATACATCGCCCAAATTTCTGTTTTCCAAGTGGCTTCCCCTTTAGCGTCAATTTTTGCCGAAACTGGTTGCATAACTGCAATAGTGTTTTTTACAATCCCCTCCTCTTTTCGTTTTGGTCGCCGAATGATACCAAGAACTTTTTGTTCGCTCAAACCATAAAACTGCATCTTCATAACTGAATGCTGTGTCCAAAGATACCGCTCATTACTTTTCGGCGCTTTTCGTTGCATAGAATTATTCATAAGAGTCATCCTTATTTTTTTTGGTTGTTTGTCCCCAAGGGTTTTCGATTTTTTCCGCGAAAGTGAAAATTGTTTCGAAAAGCGTATCAATCAAATTGAAAAGCGCGGAGTGTTTGATTGTGATTGTTAAGGATATTTCTGGGAAAAGAAAAGACAGTTTGTCGTTATATAAAATCACTAAATTCTTAATTGGCAGAGTAGCTTCTGGCAAGGCACGAATGTTCCACATTCTTTTTTGCAAAAGTGCATAATTTTCCGGCACGATTGATTGATTAATGTCCGCGAAAAGTTCTTTAGTGAAAATTGCCTTGGTAATGATTTTTCTTTCGGCTAATTGGGTGAAGAAAAAATTCCAATAATTGCTGTCCAATAATTTCAATTCCGCTTCCACCCCTTTGCGATCTTCAATGATTTTGAAAGTTGATCCAATTGGCAGGTGAATAATTTCATCATAAATTTTTTTGAAAGCGGTGTTTGATTCTTGAATTTCAATTTGCGGAATTTCCTGATCAATTTTTCCCAAAGCTTCCAGTTGTGGCAACAAGGATTTCAAATCCCCCACTTCATTCTGCAAACGCTCAGCTAATTCCGTTGGGGCAATTGGTGCAATCAACATTTTGTTACCTTTTTTCGTTTCTCGCAAGACCTTTTTCTCCAAAAGATTCTTAATATGAAAATAGGCGGCCGTTCTACCCATCCCCGCTTTCTGGGCAATTTCCGAGATTCCTGCCTTTTTCAGCTTCAAAGTGGCGGTATATATTTCCGCTTCAGCCTCCGAAAAGGAGAAGTTTTTTAAGATGTTATTGATGTTTTCCATAACTTTAAGTCTATTTTAGCATGTTTTTTAGATGTTGTCAACAAAATTTTTCATCAATTCAACATAGTTTTGTGGCTAAAACAAGAGAAAATACCAAGAATGCTTGCATTATTGAATGTAATTATTGACATTTACCTTGGTTTGGGTTATACTACGTAGTCATGATAAGAACAGCGAAAGGTTTATGACAGCCAGTACCTTTACAATCACCTCACAAACAACGCTCAATTTGAGCAACAAACTAGACTAGGAGAACGACCATGGATTCATTTTTTAACGCAAGTGAAAAGAATAATCTTTCTGGAGCCATTCAATTGCTTCTATTACCAATAGTAATGATCGGGATTGGATTGATAACATATCCAATAATGTATGTGCTAGCAACATTTCCTCTATTCTTTTTACTTTTTGTCATAATTGAACAAATCATGTCTGCATACAAAAGACATGCTGAAAATAAAGTGAGGTGATAAACATTGGCAAGAAAGTTGATTCTAACTTTCTTGCCTCTCTCATTGAGATTATTTACCAAAATAGTTTCATAAGGGACAGCACATTAACAATCATCTCGCAAATAAAGCCTAGCAATAGGCAACCAATTCAAACAAGGAGAATAGCCATGAAAAAATTTCCAACAAGCCCACTGACACCCGAGCAAAAAGCATCTCAGCAACAAAGCAGAACACTATCAGATGCTAAGTTAATAGAAAACGGTGCGCGATATATCCCCAATTTAAATGGCGAGCCAATATTAACTATCAACTTAATCAAGAGCAACACTGATATAATCATAAAAAGAGAATCACCCGAAGCAAGAAAAATGATTGAATTGTTTGAAAAGTTAAGACCAGTTTATTCTGGCTTCAATGTAGTCAGACTAGTGAAAGGTGTTGCCAAATATAAAGAGCTATTTAGCAACGAAAGGGATTCTGCTCCAGGCAAAACGATTTATGAATCTCCTAAAAAACAAGTTTCCGTATCCAAATATAGCGAGAGAGGAGCATACAGTGTCAAATGTGAATCTTATCTAAGAACGAATATCTTTTTTAGTGATTCAGAAAAAGAAATTCCCTGTATTATTATAAAGAGAAGCGATATATTGCAATCCATTTATACTACAAACATAGAGGAAAGCGGAATTAAATTAACAAGATGCTACTCCACAGAAGAGTTTTACAATAACTTAACTTCTGAAGAAAAAAAAGGCGGAGAGAAATTAGGAAAAGAATTAGAAAACTACCTAGAAAAAGAATAGACCAATCTAGAAAGCAACAGCCACCTCAAATGAAGTGGCTGTTTTTTATTTCTCCTTTCTCAACAATTTCTTATCCTGCGGAGACTTCAAATAATTTTCTTTTTAAGGGTATGGACAATTTGTCTATACCCTTACTAGCCCTTGGACTAAGGGTGGTGGCAATTTGCCACCACCCTCTTACAATTTCAAATGTAGACAAATTGTCGATAGTTCAACTATATTTTAATTTTACAAATTCATTCCGCGTAAAGCCGCCACGCGTTCTTCAGTTGCTGGATGAGTCATGAAAAATGAAGAAACTTTTTTGCCTTTGAAGGGATTAGTAATGAAAAGATTGGCGGTGGCGCGATTCGCCACCTCGAGTGGTTCTTGATCAGCGGAAATCTTTTCCAAAGCTCGCGCTAAGCCTTCTGGATATCTAGTTAGAAGCGCCCCACTAGCATCAGCTAGGAACTCCCTTTTTCGTGAGATAGCCATCTGCATTAACATGGCCGCGAACGGGGCTAGAATCGCCAAAACAATCGCCACAATCGTTATTATAAAGTCCAATTGACTTGATTCGCGATCACTTTTGCGCCCACCAAAAAAACTAAACCGCAAAAACCAATCCGCCAGAAGCGTGATAAAGCCGACCATCACCACAATCACCGTGGAAAGCAAGATATCGCGATTGCCAATATGCGCTAATTCATGCGCAATCACGCCTTCCAATTCAATTTTTTCCAATTTTTGAATAATTCCCGTAGTCAGACAAATCACGCCGTGTTCTGGATCCCGTCCGGTGGCAAAAGCATTAGGCGCTGAATCTTCAATAATATAAATTTTTGGCACTGGCAAGCCAGCAGTGATACAAAGATTTTCTACCAAATGATAGATTTGGGGATTTTCTTCATGCTTCACCTCTTTAGCACTACTCATCGTTAAGACAATTTTATCACTCCACCAATATGAGCCAAAACTCATCAACACGGAAAAAGCCACTGCGCCATACAAAATTGCGCTATTCCCCATCGCCCGCGCAAAAACAAAACCCACTCCACTGACAAATACTAAAAAGCCTGTCATATAAATCCAAGTTAAAGTCGTGTTTTTGTCTGATTGCGTATATAAAGTCGCCATATTATAAAAAGTTATTGCTTAATAGTTATATATCCAGCTCTAATTCCTTGCTTCATATTATAATCAACTTCTGAATCATTAGCCAGTCGCTCCAGAAGGGCGTTTCTTTTTTCTTCAGGAGCCAGAACGATTTGTCCTGTGCGCTCTTGATATAGTGGTTCTAAAACAATTTTTTGCAAATCATTTTGAATTGATATTCCAGCAGCTAGCATAGTTTTCGTGTCTTCCGAGAAATATTGATCAAAAACAAAATTTCCCAAAGAATAAAAAATTATCTTGTTCTTATAAATCTCTAATGGCTCCACTACGTGAGGGTGTGAGCCAATGATTATGTCAGCACCTGCATCAATAAATTGATGCGCTCTTTCTTTTTGACTTTCAATTTTATTTAATTCATATTCTGTTCCCCAGTGGGCATATACAACAACTAAGTCACTTTTATTTTTTACTTCTCGAATAATATCTGCTGTTGCTTGAGAATTTATATTAGAAAATTGATTATAATCAACAAAGGCAACTTTCTTATTATTTATATTTTTTATCAGATAGCTATTCCCATCAACAGGACTCCCAAAGTAGCCAATATTATTTTCAGTCAAAACCCGCTCCGTATTTTCCAAGCCCTCTTTTTTAAAATTAAGAATATGATTATTGCCAATACTCACAATATCGATTCCCGTGTGAGCAATGAACTGAATTGATTCTTTGGGATCAAATGTAAAAATAAGATGATTTTTTTCTTCAACTTTTGTCCCTACAGATACGGAAGTGTTTTGCGTAATTGGGCCTTCTAGATTTGCCACATTTAAATCTTGGCTCCAAAATAGGCGCTGGATTTTTTCCGTAATAAAATTGGGGCTTTTTCTTTCCATTAATGTCCGCACGTCGCGATCAAGCATTAAATCTCCAAAGAACATTAAACTCAAATTTTCCAGTGCCTTTTTCTGCCCTTTTTCATAATAACCAGTCACGTAGCTCGTATTTTCACCCAAAAAATTCTTGCCTAATATTTCCGAAGAATTAGAACTCTTTTTTGGTGTAAAATTTTCATAGCCCATGATATCAGAAAATTTCATAAGTAACTGCAAACCTGGGACACAATCAATGTCCAATCGAGATGCCTGTTTAAAATCCAAGGCGCTCAAAACATCAATTGATTTCTCATTGTGCAGTTGTGAAATATTTTTCTCTAAATAATGCGAAAAATCAGCCGAAAGTATAAATAAAGTTTTTTCGTCAGAATTTTTTGCCAATATTTCCGCCAATTCACCAACCTTTTCTTCAGGAAATTCATCACGCACCATCAGCGGAGCAACTAAAGCTTGCGGAAAATATTTTTTCACATACGGCAGTAAATTTTCAATGCCATGTTCCTTTTGAAAAGCTTTATCTTCTAAATGCACTAGGCCGGTCTTGCTCAATGCATTCACAAAGTCTTTATCGCCCAGCACAACTCCTTGATTAGTCTGCCAATCAGCATTAGAAGTAATTGCCCAGCCAGTTCCAAGATTAAAATGATTGGGGCTCACCAAAATAACACGCTCGATCGAGCTGTCTTTATTTTTATCTGCAACTTTAGAAAATATATCTTCAATAATTTTTTCTGCCACCAGATGATGTGGAGAAACAAATGAGGCAACTTTCAGAGAAGTTGCCTTAGTTGAAGAAAATACACTACGCCCATCACCATGAATTTTTCTAACCTGCGATACAGCGAAGAATGTTGTTGCAATTAAGCTAATGCCAACTAGTAAAATTTTTAGTCTGCGCATGAAAATATTATTTACTTAAGAAACCCGCCCCATTCAACTGCCGTGAAACCTTTGCGTACTGGAGCAGAAAGTTTTATTGGCTGCACAGTTTCTGAATTATCCAATCCTTTATAGTCCATCAATACTCGAATAACTGTTTCAGGCTTAGGCTCAATGGTAAGTGGAGCCAGTGCGTCAATATAACTTTTTGAAAGAAAAGTAACAAAATAATACGGTTTGTCTAAATTTGTCATCTTGGGAATCCAATATTCCTTAAAATCATTCACTTCTTTTTCAATTAAACCGAGTTGGGCTAATTTCTCATCAAAAAATCCATTCAAATTATCTTTCGCAACAACAAATCCTTGCTTCGGTTGTTCATAATATGCTCCACCAGAGCCTTCCCAAAAAAGATATGGATACGTTTTTCCATCCGCTAAATTTTTTAAATTACTCTGCGTATCTGCAAACACATTCCAGCCACTATTATATTCTGGTTCAGTATAGCTCAAACCATTTCCTGGATTAACTTTCACGCTCACATTCATTGGTTTCTCGGGATACAAATAAATTACCGGCTTACCACATTCCGCTGGTGATAAAAGATCTGCGCGATAGAAAGCTAATGTTCTTCCAAACTGATCCACCCAAAATACTACTGGATTCATTTTTAAATATTCTTCGATACTTTTTTTCTCACCCTCTGTTTGATAAGTCGTTTCATATAACTTCTTCAGCTCTTCACCTAGCGCGTCCTTATATCCATACAGATTGTCGCCTTTTTCTGTTTTTCCAACAATCACAACATCACTATTTAAATTAATTTCAGCGGTTTTATTGTAGACATAATTTCCTGCGCCACAACCAGAAGGGTTTTCCTCATAATCCACCTTGTTTTTTGTTCCATTATTCCATGTCGCCTGCAATTTTCCGAAACGCTCCATCTTGTCAAAAATATCTAGTTCCATCTTATATACAACCACTGTCCCGTCTGGCGCTTTAATGTAGAAGCCATCTCTTCCAAAAATATCATGATAGTTTTTATTTTCTGTATTTATGCTGTAACTATTTAATTCAAATGGGGTTGGATCTTCATCCAAGGCTTTAACGCTATCTGTCATCCATACTTGTCCATATTTTGGATGCATGAATACTTTTTTTAACTTAGCATCTGTAAAAAAAGCAACTCCATATTCATCACGCACTAATATTTGTCGTTTATTTTCTCCTTCAATTTTATCAGGAAAATTAAGTTCCTCAATCACAATCCCACCATCAAAAGTTCTCTCTCCCACACCTTCTGCAAAATCAGCTGACATAGTATTAAGCATATATTCATCCAATCCTTTAGTAAGCATTGTTATCCCATCTCCTTTTCTAATGATTCTGGCTATATTAGGAAGAATTGATGGCCCTTCTGTAACTTCACTAACTATTACAATTAACTCAGCATCTTTATATTTGCCGCTAGTAATAGTTCCAACTTTAAGATATTTTATCCCATTTGAAGCCCTCTCACTACCTCCACATTCAGACATCTGGCACCCAGCGTATAGTTCTTTATTTGTTAAGCCAATATCTCCTAAATCAGTTGGCTCTTGCCAAGTAATCGCGTCTGAAACAATGACATCTGCAGTATTTGCAGATTTCCAAGTTAATTTCATAGTTGTCAGAGGATTCTTCAATACTACTGGCGCTATAATATTATCATTACTAACTCTTGGAGGAATGACAACAACCTGATTTTGCGCCTCATTCTTATTTATGATTCTATCGTATCTCCAGATAAACATGCTTACCGTAATCGTAAAAATAACAATTACCATCGTCCCAAGCAAAGTTGAGATTTTTTTATTATCCATTTTTATTTTTTTATTTATTACTTTAATAATTATACCACAAAAAAATCGCTATTTTAGTAGCGATTTTTCTAGATTCTTTTTTGTGTTTTAGAACTCTACTTTTACATTTTCTTTTTCACCTTCCGCGGCTTCAAAGAATTCCCGTTTAGTAAAATTCAACATTCCCGCAATAATATTGTTAGGGAAAAGTTCGATTTTAATGTTAAAATCACGTGCATTGCCATTGTAGAATCTTCTTGATGCTTGAATTTTGTCTTCCGTGTCGGTCAACTCTCTTTGTAATTCTAAAAAGTTTTGATTAGCTTTTAAATCAGGATACGCCTCTGCTACGGCAAATAGACTTTTCAAGGCTCCGCTCAACATATTTTCTGCTCCAGCCTTAGCTTCCGCTGTTCCAGCATTCATTGCCATTGTGCGCGCTTGGGTCACTTTTTCAAAAACTTCTTTTTCATGCGAAGCATACCCCTTCACGGTATTAAGCAAATTAGGAATCAAATCATACCGTCTTTTCAATTGCACATCGATGTCACTCCAGGCTTCGTCCACTCTATTTTTTAAGGTCACTAGTCCGTTATACACCGAAATCGCCCAAATGATTGCGATACCAATGATGATTAGTAAAATTATTCCTATGCCCATTTCGTTATGTATTCGCCAATCCCCCAAATCCAGGGTTATTGGAAAATATGCCTAATTTATTAACGCCCTTATTATAACACAATTAGCCCCTATTGATAACTTGTCAAAAAATTTACGCCTGCTATATTGGAGGCATACAAATAACAGTAGTTCCTTTTTTTAACTTAAGCCCAGAGGAGGAGATCAAATGAGCAGAGATATGTTTGCTAGATTAGAGCTACATTCAGCATTTGATCGGAATGCTGAGAAATTCAACCAGGATTGGACCAAATTTGTCGGTTTCTGCCAAGAAATGATTTGGCGCAGAAAAATTGACAAGCAGCCCATCCCGGCACGCATCCAGCTCCTTCTTAATGAAATTGACGGAGCAAAAAGACACTTTGTGAACAGAATTTGGAAGCGAAGATTAGCCTTTGCAGAATCGCAAAGAAAATGGAGACGCCTTCGTCCCATCACAATCCCACGCTAACCACTCCGTCACATCCCTATGAAGCGCTGCTAAGCATGAACTCATGCCTATGCATCGCTTCTTTTATTTACCAAAAAAATATTCTATAATAAAGGCATAAATCTAACGATGAAATTATGTCTCAAGAATTCCCTACAAAAATTTCTCAAGACGATCTTGAAAAAATATCCGCTATCGATCCAAGCATTGCAAGAAGAGTTGCAAAATTAATTGGAGAAAAAACAAGAGCCAATGACAATGCTGAAAATCTTGAATTTGCCAATAGTGCTCTAGAAGAAGAAATAGAAACCCACAAGGAAACTGCGGAAACACTAGAATGGGCAATGGATATTTATCGCAAAGCCCTAGAAGATGAAGTAACCGGCTTTTTGCGTCGCGGAGAATTATATAAAAAAATTGGAAACTACATCAATGGCACGCTTGATTTAGGTCCGGAAAAAATAACGGACGAAGACTGGCTGGAAATCCTCGCGAATCCCGATAACCAAAAAGCGCTAGCTAATAATAACAAATATATTCTTCTAGGCGATGTGTCTTATTTATCCTTCGCCAATAAAGACGGCCACAGTGCTGGAGACACTCTCTTGAAATTTATTGGCCAGCAATTCAAAAACCAAAACATAAGAGGCTTTCGCCATGGCGGTGATGAAATGACGGCTTTTATGGAAAAATCTCCGGAAGAAATCTCAGCTGATCTAGAAAGTGTTTTAGAAAAAATTCAGCAAGATCCAAAAATAAATATTTTTTCCCAATATGAATTGCAACCGAATGTTGATTTTGGTTTAGCTAGCATTAATGATGCCCTGGAAATATATAATCAGCTTTTGCAAATTGAAAATTGTCCGAAAACCATGGCCGCGCTGGACACCCTCAAACAATTTGAAAATGTTTGGATAGAAATTGCGGACAAAAGAGCTATGATCAACAAAGGGCAAACTAGAATTCCGATGTTAATGGATTTATATGTTTCTGACCGAGAAAAATTTGACGTTGTCATAAATTATTTCCGTAAAGGTGGTTATGACATAACCAATCCAGAAATTGATAAGCTTCTGATTGAAGAAAAACGTATGGCTATAATTAACCCCGAAATGGACAAAGATTCCATTCGCATGAATTTAGTAAACAAATTCATCCACACCCGCGAAGAATCAGCCGTTTCCGGCGAAATACTTCCTTCCGAGCGCGAGGAAGATGCGGAAAAATGGTTTAAAAAAGAAAAAGCTAAACTCATCTGGAATTTAGCAAAAAAAGATTTGGCAATTTAAATAGTTAAAATAAAAAAATGAATGCATTATTAAATTTTCTCCAGCCCTATCATGTTTTCATTATCCCAATGATAGTCTTGCTTTTAGCGAGAATCATAAAGTTTACTATTTTTTATCTCCGCCATGGACACAACTTCAAATATACTCTTAGTCACGGCATGACATATGGCCACATGCCCAGCGTGCATTCCGCCCTCATGATTTCCATGGTCACTTCGGTTGGATATTTTTCCGACCTCAATTCCGGGGCTTTTGCAATTGCCCTTGTCATGACAATTTTAATCATTGATGACGCCACGCGTCTCCGAGTTTATATGGGCGAACATAGCCGATATATCAATATGATTACTGACAAAATCAATGCCGCCGAAAAAGATTATCCTCGCCTTAAAGAAAGAATGGGTCACAAGCCAATGGAAGCTTTGGCTGGTGGAATCCTGGGATTTGTCTTGACGGTAATTTTGATTAACATTCTTTAGAGCTAAAAAAATAAAAATGGCGTTAGGAAATTTTCCCAACGCCATTTTGTGCAAATACTCTCTTTGCAATCTCAGAATATTTGCGGTTGCGGACGATCTATTTGCCTCCGCTGCTCCACATCAGACTGTGGCGATGTTGGTCCGATGCCAATCTCTTCCTGGAAACGTGGCAGAACACCCTCCACTCTTATTGTTTGTGAAACCACGATGTTTTTTTCACCCAATCCATGTCCGCCCTGAGAAACAAATGTCCCTTTATTCATTGTTTTTCCTCCTTGTTTTGGCACGTTGTGCCGTTGATTGGTAAAAAACTACTAAATAAAAAACGACCTCGATTCAGAGGCCGTTTTCTTGTGATTTTCAGAACTCCTTAAAAGTCACAAAGAAACGACCTCTGCATAAAAGCCGTAAAGTAAAACCAGAAATTTCTTTGTACTGTATTTATCATATTCATAATATATACCTAGCTTAAATAATCGTCAAATATCTAAGCAATACTCCGCCAAACCATCTCAAACATGCTTTTATAAGTTTCCGCCACGTCCCCGCTTTCAATAACTACCGCCATCGGTTCGTCTTTATAAGAAATGATGGCGACTTTATTCCCAAAAATCATATTGTCTGTTGGCAATTTATGCGCCTCGGAAACTATTTTAATTTGATGATTGTCTGTTGCATTCTCTTGCGTATATGCCAATGATTTTTCATCGGCTTGAATAATTTCCCGTACCTGCAATTTTTCTTTTTTCACGACCTGCAAATATTTTTCTACTTGAGCAAAAACTTCTGGCGCAATCGAAGCAATCGAGCCGTAAAATAGAATTTCTTTTTCTTTGAAAATTTCCCCATATAGCTTGGCGATATTATCTACACCTTGATAGTAGGTCACTTTGGGTTTTTCCAATTTAGCATTGAACATTGCTAATAGTTCCGGCATATTATCCCGAATCAAATGTTCTTTTTCGCGTTGTTCTTCCAAAAGTGTCTGGGGTGAATTAGCAACATATAACACTTTGGCTTTTCTTGGCAACAAGTTCACTAAGCCTTTTTTGCGCAATTCTTCGAGAATCAAATAGGTTGTTGGACGCTTCGTCCCTGCTTTCACCGAAATGCCCGGCACGGAGCCTTTGCCCATCTGCAAAAGCGCTAAATACACTTTAGCCTCTTTTTCCTGTAATCCAAGCGATTGTAAGACCCTTTCCATTTCCATAGATATAGTATACAGGAAAAACGCCATGATGTCAATAACTCTGACGACAAATTACACTATTGCTTTATTCTAGGCATATTTAGACTATTTTACATGGCAGTATTATTGACAATATCTCTAAACTAGGTTATACTGCGTAGTCATGATAAGAACAGGAAAAGATTCATGACAGCCAGTACCTTCAAAACTTAATCACCTCTCGCCCACTCTCGGGCAAAACAATTATCAAGGAGAACAATTATGAACCCGCTCATTGTCGTTGTTATGTCTATTATTGCTTGTTTTATGTTCATGGCATTCATGGAATTGTATGAGTATATTGAGAAAAATAAGACAAAAAAACTTATTGAAAAAATATTAAGCAACGCCAATTACCAAACTGTTGATTTAGAAATAATTACACAAAAATACTACGATGAATTTAATGACACTAACTTTTTTCTTGTAAAAAATGCAGGTCAATTAATCTTTATCCAACATCATATCAGCATCCCAACTGAAAATAAATTCCTCCACTTAGCTGGAACAAGGGGGGAAATTTATCTCCAACGCGAATCTCAGTGGTCACCGTTTGATCATCCGTTTATAAGCGTAGATACAGACATCGAAGGATGGTATATCGGCAAAAGCTGGACAAAAGGTGATTAAGATTAGGCAAGGAAAATGATTCTATTACCCTTGCCTCTCTTATTGACCCAAACAAAGGCGGAGCCAAATGGCACCGCCTCTTTTTTATGTTCTTGAAGAAAATTTTCGAGAATTAAAATAATTCTTTTATTTTTTTAGTACCGTAATAATAAACATTTCTACCTTGTTTAGTAATACTTAGAAAGTCTTTTTTCGCCAAATCCTTCAAGTCCTTGCTTGCTGTCATCTTTGCTACTTGATTTACATTCATATGCGCAGTAAGAGTTGTCCTCTCATCTGAATCTCCATGGAGGTATTGCAATAACTGAACTTGTCTGATATTTAATTTATATTTCGCATCACACTTCTTTTTCATTTGAATATTCTTATTGGATTGCTTTTCCAAATATTCCGCAAATTCCTGCACCGCTAATTTAATTTTTCTAATATTATAGTCTAGAAAGTATGTCATATCATTATCATCCTGTTCGCTATACACATAGGCCATAATATATTGTTTTGGAGATTTTTTAATGACTTTTGAAATTGGCAAATACACAAAAGCCCAATAGCCTTTTTTCACTAAATACCAATAAAACAATAATCTTGCCAAGCGACCATTGCCGTCAGTGAACGGATGCATATATCCCATCCAGAAATGAAGCATAATCGCTTTTATTATTGGATGGATAAAAGATTCGCCTTCAGATTCATCATTAGCGAATTTTATCAACTTCTCTAGTTCTTTTTTTATAAACTTCATGTCCGGAGCCTCATGATAAACAACTCCGCTAGCATCATCAGAAACACAAACTGGCTCGCCAACTTTTCTCAATCTTGGTTTTTCATCTTGAGAGTCAAGCGTGTCCTTAGTGATAAGTGCATGCAATTCCAAAATTAAATCCAGGCTCATCTCCCTGTCTTTATAATCGTCTTCGATGGCCTTCATCGCAACATAGCCATTCATAATCATTTGCTCCGATTTGTTTATCGGCTTCCTTCCCTCCCTTAACATTTTCTTTGCAGCCTGCCTGCTTGTGGCCGCACCCTCTAACTGAGAAGATGCTATCGCTTCTTCCATTATTCCCCTAGTTATTAATTTCTGCTTATTTGCTTTATCAATTCCGCTTTTTTCCACGAAAAGCTCTCCTCCAGTATTCATATCTAACTCATGAAAAAATTCTTCAAAATAACTAAGCTTTGACCATCTAAAAAAATTATTGCCCTTATCTCTAACAATACTTTTAGAGCCTTGCAATTCACGAAAAAACTTTATAACCATCCAGAGATCATCTTTGGGCACTCCTTTTGGTGACGGCTCTTTATATTGAATTTTGTCCCAATACAAATATTCCGGTTCTTCGGATTTTTTTATAAAATCAAATATTTCAGCTCTATTTCCATCAGTAAGGACTTTTGGCATTTCTCCATAATTAATTTTGGCTTTAGTCGGCTTTATTAACTTAAATAACATATGTCTATTTATTAATAGGTCTAATTATACATAAATTATACCTATTTTATACCTATTGTCAAGAATAGGTATAACTATACCTAAATTATACCTATTATGTACCTGTTATTTGGCTCACATTAGCGACTTATTACAAGCAACAAAGGCGGCGCCAAATGGCACCGCCTCTTTTTTATGTTCTTGAAGAAAATATTTTCTATTTCATCTTTGCCAATTCTTCCAAAATCACCTGTCGATCATTCCAAGGGATTTTTTGATCACCAACAATCATCGATTCCTCCGCTCCCATGCCAGTCACCGCGATAATGTCATCAGACTGCGCAATTTGTAACGCCTTAGCGATGGCTGCGCGACGATCAGGGATTATCCAAAAATTTGTATCTTTAGTTTTATTTTTAATACCAGCTACGATCTCATTAATAATTTGCATTGGATCTTCATGATAGGGTTCATCATTGGTGGCAATCACAAAATCAGCATGCTGCGATATTATCTCCCCCATTATTGGTCGTTTACCGCGATCACGTTCGCCACAGGAGCCAAAAACAGCAATAATTCGTGCGGTCGGTTTCTTAATTTTCGCTAGCAAGGAATATAATTTTTCTAAAGCCTCCGGCGTTAAAGCAAAATCCACTAAAATATTCAGTCCTTTATTATTCGGCACATATTCCATTCTCCCTGGCACGCCCATGATTTTTTCCAAAGCCTGTGCGCAAATTTTCAAAGAGATATTTTCCGAAACTCCCACCGCAATCGCCGCCAACGCATTTTCAATATTAAAATCACCAATTAAATTAAGGGTGAATTTCTGATTGTTAATTGCAAATATTGATTTATCAATTCCCAATTCAATATTCTCCGCCAAAATATCCGCTTGAGCATCTTTTAAGCTATACGTGATTTTCCTATCATTCTTGTGTTGCAAAAATTCTTCTGGATTTTTCATGTCCGCATTTACAATCGCCACTTGAGCATTTTGAAAAAGCTTCGTTTTCGCTTGGCGATATTTTTCCATCGTTTTATGATAATCCAAATGCTCTCGTGTTACATTCGTGATAACCGCCGTTTTATAATCCACTCCCCACACTCGATATTGATCCAATGAATGAGAAGATGTTTCCAAAACTAAATATTCACAGTCCGCCTGCACTGCCCGCCGTGCAAATTTCTGCACCGCAAACGCCGACAAGGTTGTGAAATGAGAAAGATTTTTTTCTTCTATGCCATTGATGCGAAAATTAATCGTCGATGCCATGGCTACTTTTTTCCCTACCTCTTCCAAGATCTTAGTCACCATTTGCGCAGTTGTAGTCTTTCCATCAGTGCCAGTAATGCCAATAACTTTTAATTTTCTCGTGGGAAAACCAAACCATAAATTCGCCAAGATTGCTTGGAAAAGATGATAGATATTCTTGGCTCCCTGTGGAATAAGCTTTTTCATATGTTTTAATTATAGCATAAAGCCTATTAAAAAAGGACTCCATTGTGTTTCACAATCAAGCCCTTTTAAACAACCAGTTCACTCAGAATTACTCTAGCCACATGAATTGTTTGTTTTAACTCCCTCGTCATTAAATCCATTATGCGGAAATAATCCAATGGACAATTAGATGGAGCATCTCTTTCGCGAAAAATCGCCAGATACGGTAATTTAATGATAAAATCTGCCGTTTCCTGCACTTGCTCCTCCAAGCGACTCTCAACAAAAAATTCTTTTGCCTTCTTTGTCGTAAGCTCTTCCGAGTTTAGATTTTTTATCATGTTGCGCAAATTCTGAATCCGATCAGCCAGTTTTATCAATACCGCAAAAGAATCATTTCCAATAAGTCGACAATACTCTTTGACGCTCATTTCATCAGTTTTAGTTAGGATTTCAACCAAAGCGACAATGCGTTTAGAAAAATTTGGACGCAATAAATCAATTGCATTTTTAGAAACATTTTCCAGAACATCATGCAGGAAAGCGGCAGCCAGAGTTTCATCATCCCAAATACCGAAAAATATTAGGATTTGACAAACCTTAAGCGAATGGATAACCTCTTCCCGACCATCTATTCGATACATCCCTTCGTAAAACATTTCTGCCCATTTCTTCGCCCGCAACAACCAAAACAAATTCTTGTCTCTAGCAAATCTAGCAACATTAATCTCACTCCAATTTCTTGCAGCTAAACGCTTTGGCATCGCAATCACCCCCTCTTATGCCATTTAAATTAATAAGGAACATCCCTTCGACTCAATATATTGACACGGAAGCATAAAAAAAGCAAGCTCATTCAGTGAGCTTGCTTTTAGCAATATTCGGGGATTATTCACTTATTTCATAATCCTGATTCTGCATTTTTCTTCGACGATAAATTCTGATAAATCCATAGGCAAACGGCACCAAGAAAATGAAGGCTATATTGCCATATTTAACCACACTCACTTCAGATTGATTGGCGAAAATCATTTTTCGCTGTTCATCATTTTTTATTTTTATTCCTGCCATCGATTTTTCCTGAGCCATCCAAGATAGTGATCCCATCGCAAAAGATAAATTCTGTGGAGAATTTGCAACATATTGATCAGTCAAAAAATCTGCATCCCCCGCAATAATTATCCTTCCACCATTCTCTTTTTCCAAACTAACTGCAATCGTTTTTTCTCCCAAACCATCTTTAGAAAAAGCTTTGTCTGGCAACAACGAAGCGGTAAAATCCTGTGTTCCACTATATTTCGTTGTCTTTAGAAGATCAGTTTCTTTAAATCCATTTTCATTAATCTTTCCGTTATCTATCGAAATTGAACTCGCCCACGGTAAAATCACAGTGCTGATTTTATTCATGATTGGCGACTGCGGACTAGCATTTTGCGCTTGAATCCAGAATGGATAGGGCAAGAAAAAACTGCCGAAATTCACGGTTTCATTGGAGCGCAAATCATATACAATGTCAGCATTTATTTTTACGCCATAAGTTTTTTCCAAAAAATCTCCTAAATTACTTTTATTCGCCGTCGCGGCCAATGTTTGCTGACTAATTGCCACCGTGTCTACCAAAAACATAGCGGATTTTCCTTTGGCAATAAAATCTGTAATGGCTTTTTTCTCCGCTTCGCTTATTTCGGCGTTTGGTCCCGCCACCACGATTGCCGCCATATCATCAGGAATAGTCAGAGCCCGTTGAGCAGTTTTGTCTGTTCCGACAGCGCTATTATTCAAATCAGACACTTCAAATTGCTTGCTTAATTCCGTCTTAAGTTCGGCATAATCCACGGCTAAACTTTTTTCTCCATGACCGGAAACAAAGCCAATTTTTTTCTTATCTTTAACTGTTAGCTTTTGGATAAAACTCGTTAATTGATATTCCAAATCATTTGTCTTTTCCACGAACGGAATCACTTCATGCGCATCGCCATAGGAAACCGCAATTCCCAGATAACCACTCTTCATTTGAAATTCTTCTTGACTGACCACATTGAATTGAATTTCTCGAATTCCAAGTTTATTCGCTTCTTTGGCATTATTATCCGTAGCTGGATTTTTTTGATTCAGAACTATTTTTCCATTGCCATAAGTTTTATAGTCTTTCAAAATATCCATCGTATCGCGAATAACTGGCTGAAATTGGGCTGGCAATTTATCCGAAGCATAAACATCAATCGTCACATTGCCATCCCCGATTTTATCTCCCAAACCGCCAATCAATTCTTTAGTCGAGTCCGATAAGGTATAAATCTTATTTTGTGTTAAATCAATTCTGCCGCCAATTTTCCCACTAAAAGCATTGGTTAAAATACAAATTCCGATAAATAGAATGATAGCCGCTTGATGGTTTTTATAGGCCTTCTTATTATTCCCAATGCGCATCTTAATTAAATTCAAATAGGCCAAGCTTAGGAATACGATTGTCGCGGAAACAAAATACCAAATATCCCGTAAGTCCAGCACTCCGCGAGACATGGAATCAAAATGAGTAGTAATTGATAACTGTTCAAATATCGGCGCTAGAGAAAGAGTTAGTCTGTCTGTCACCATACTATAACCAATTAATATCAGTGCGAGATTAGCCACTACTGAAACTAACATAGCGGAAGTTTGACTTAAAAAAACACCAGAAATAAAAATCCCTAAAGAAATCATGACACTTGCCATTAGAATTCCGCCTAGATATTGCCCCAGCAAAGCCCCCCAATCAAAACTCCCATGATTAGAAAAACTCCACGCCAAAGGAAAAACAAACGCCAAGGCAACGATGGAAAAAATAAAGCTCGCCAAGAATTTTCCAAGAATTAATTCGCTATCACGAAGCGGATGTGTGAGCAGAAATTCCAATGTGCCTTCTTTTTTCTCTTGCGAAATACTGCCCATCGTAATGGCCGGAATCAAGAAAAGAAACAACCATGGCAAAAGGGCAAACATCCCGCGCAATGATGACTCCCCTGTCAAAAAAGCTCCCCGGAAAAATAAAAATTCCCAGAGAACCAAAAAAACAATCAAAATAATATAGGCTGTTGGATTATCAAAAAAACTTTTTAGTTCTTTTTTGATGATTGTAAATATATTTTCTAGTTTCATATTTTTAATTTTTCTGATTATTGATTACTGAGTTAATTCATGGAAAATATCTTCCAAGCCGACCTCCTCAGAAATTTTCCACATAATCCAATTATGCTGGTGCGCCAACTTTGAAATTACTGGTTGCAATTTTTTCCCATCCTTAGCATAAATCTTAGCCACTACATGGCCGTTTTCCTCTTTTTCCATCTCAACTTTTTCTACTTCATCAGCTTCATTCAACAATCTTGCAATATCAAACCCTTCAATGTCCACCGAAACTACATTTTTGTGCTGCGCTTTTCGAGAAAGCTCCTCCGCTGTCCCATCCGCCACAATCTTTCCCGCCTTAATAACAACTAAACGATTACACATCGCCGCCGCCTCTTGCATTACATGTGTGCTGATTATGATAGTATGTTTCTCGGCTAATTTCTTAATTAGCGTTCGCATATCAGTGCGCTGATTAGGATCAAGCCCTTCCGTTGGCTCATCCATAATAATTACTTCCGGCCGATGAATAATGGCCGCCGCAATTCCCACGCGCTGTTTGAACCCTTTTGATAGTTCTGAAATTGGTTTATTAAAAATTTTCTCAATTCCCACGGAAGAAACAGCAAAATCCATGGCCTCTTTTCTTTTCTCCGTCGGGATGTTATTTAAATCAGCTGAAAAATCCAAAAATTCCGAAACTAGCATGTCTTTGTATAGTGGATTATTCTCTGGCAGATAGCCAATTTTTTTCTTTGCCTCAATGGCATTGGTAATCACTGAAACTCCACCAATAGAAACACTGCCTTTGTCTGGCGACATAAATCCGGAAATTATTCGCATCGTCGTGGTTTTTCCCGCCCCATTTGGCCCAAGAAACCCCACAATTTCTCCACGATTAATTTCAAATGACACATCATCAAGGGCTTTGTTCTGACCGAAATATTTGGTCACATTTTTTACTTTAATCATATGGTTTTAAAAAAATTAAAAATTCTAAAAAATTAGATCTGTTGCATAATAAGTCGCGTAACGAAATTTTCAGATTTTGAGTCATAATTTTTCAAATAATTTTTGCGGTTTAGCCTTAGCTAAGCCAAGAAAATTTTTGAAAAATTTGACCAAAATCTGGGAATTGCAGTAGTGAGTTATTATGAAACAGGTCTATAATACAAAAAAATTAAAAATGGCGCAAGAAGGTCTAGCACAATCCCTTTAAGCGCTGTAGTAACCTATAGACAAAATATTTTGAATTGTTGATTATAACGTCATAACTGCCTAAAAATTCCAGTGGTTTTGTGTTTGGCGAAAAACCAAGTTTGAAATTAGTTATGCCTGCCCATTTACTTTCCCCGCCAAGCTCAATGCCGCCAAAATCATATTGCTTGCAACCATATTTTTTTGCATCCTGGATTTGACTCCATTGCAATAAATACGGCGCCATAACATTACGAAATTTATCGTCCGATGCCCCATGCAAATATGTGGCCGTATCCCCAAAGAAAATCACCGCATTAGTGGCAATTATTTCCCCCTCAAATTCCGCGCAATATAATTTAATATTTTCGGCGGGAATAGTTTGAAACATTTTTTGATAATATTCTTTAGAATGTGAAGTTATTCCTTGTCGCGTGGCCGTCACGTCCACTAATTCACAAAACCTATCCAAATATTTCTTCTCCTGCGAAACAAAAACCCGCACTCCTTTCTTTTCCGCCAAACGAATATTATAGCGCGTCTTGGATTTCATTTCTGCTAAAATTTCAGTTTCACTCTTAGTGATGTCTATTATAAAAACTTGCTTTGGCTGGACATCATGTGGCGCTTTTCTTATTTCACAATTAAATTCCCGCTTAAATAAGTTTAATTTTTCTTCACTTTCCACATCAATCCGAATCCAATTGATTTGTTCTTTTTTTGCCAACTCGAAAAAACTCTCTTTGTTACAATTTGCAATTGCAATTGGTCCACGGGGAATATAAAAATATTTACCGACAACCGGCAATGTGTGTTCAATAATATTCGCCCAAAAACCCTCGCTTTCCAAATGGAAAGTTTTTCGCCCATAAGCTTCTTGGAATTTTCGCCACGCTTCTGACTGCAAAAACCCCCCATCCGGCGAATTTTGTTGGATAAAATTTAAATCAACTTTATTCATAACTATTATTTCTTGCTTAAGCTTTTTCTATCCTTTGTCTCCCTCAATTCATATCCCTTCTAAGATTACCATTTTTCATTCATTTTCGCACCGCTAATTACATCTCCTTTATCTCGATCCTAATGACTTCCAATTCATTTCAAAAATATTTTTCAAAGTATTGAAGATTTTCTTACTCTCGATAATCATCCCAAAACCCTCTTCAAATGACATTACTGCAATGCGACTTTTCCCATAAAGATTTATTTCGACATCGAGTCCAAAAGCGTCCTCTTCAGTCAACCTTGTTTTGCGCAACGATTTCTCATCTATTTCATGATAGCTTCGCATGGCCGGAACATTAGGCGCAATCGCCCGCACCCAAATCTTCTTCTCGATGCGCTTTGGAAGATATATGTTATTTAAAAAATCAACATCGAAAAACTCCACCGCCTCCTCTGCCACCCAAGCCAAAAGCTCTTGATCGGTATATTTAAGCGTGTCCTTATAAACTTCCTTAATTCCATCGTACCCTTCAAAAAAACTGACTTTTGGTTTTGAATCAAGCGAATTAGCAATTGCCAAAAGCTCTGGCATCGCCCTTTTGACAATGCTTCTGCGATCTTCAATTTCACTTTCAAGCTTTCTGGGATCAACAGCAGAAAAGGACATCTTTTTATTCTTACTTATTTGAGTCATAAAACCCTTTTTCTTCAGCGATTCAATAATGTCATAAGCGGTTGTTCTTTTAACACCTGATTTCTTAGCTAATTGTTGAATATTTGATTCTCCCAATTCTAAGGCCGCTAAGTATAAGCTAGCTTCCTTTTCATTAAAACCAATTTGCTCTAGGTCTTTTGTTAGCATAAAATTATTAATTGCTTAGTATTTACTATTTTGTCGCTATACAGGTCAATAAATACATTATAGCAAATTATACGTTTTTGTCAATAATAAAGACTTTTTTAATGTTAATAAAAGAATAGTTGTAATTTTATGACCTTACTTAGGTTTATGCGCTGAAACAGTGAATTTATGCATGCCTTCGGGATATTCTTCACTTGATTTCGTTTTCCATTTCTTTATTTCCACCTTTTCAAAACCAGCCACTTTTAAAATGAATTTAATTTCGTCTTCATTCATAATGTATGACAAATAATGATGCTCACCATCTGGGTCATTGCCATACCAACCATCATTCATTTGTGGATTTTCTCGCGTCGGCTGATCAAAAACTAAAACTCCTCCAGGACGCAATACAGACCAAGAACTTCCTAATGTTTGTAAAAGATTCCCTGGCCCAAAAGCTTCTAAAATCGAGTGCCAGGTATAAATTACCGCATCTTGAGAGCCAGATTCAACAACACCTCGATAATCAATCACATCCCCTATCTTAAAATGTGTCCCTGAAAAATTTTTCTCTAAACCTTTCTTCAAAGCGCTTTGCAACAGATTTTCATTTGCATCCACGCCCGTAACCGCATAACCTTTTTCCGAAAGTGGAATACTAATGCGTCCATTACCGCAAGCAACATCTAAAACATTTTTAATATCTCCCGCCTGCGCAAAAATTTCCTGCAACAATTCAAGTTCTTTTACTGTTTCCGCGGTGATTTCACTGCGGGCCTCCAATTTATCTTCCACTGATTTATAAAATTCAGCTTTTATTCTTCGCAATTTTTCTGGCATCAAGGACGCAGCGCTGGATTTCATTTTTCCTAGTAATTCAAGCAATCCCTGAATCTCCGGAGAAGAAATGTTTTCCAAAACCACTTCCGCACCAGAATCTCGCATAAGCTCGCGCTGAACTGGATTTTCTGAAACATAAACTAAAATTGGTTTAAGCAATTTTTTCTCAGCTTCAAACATGTCATATTGACGGATATATTCAGTGGAATAGGAATCTAATTCTTTTTTGATTATTGCAATATATGAACTGCGCATTTTCTCCTTGATATTTTCAAATGGCAAAGATTGAGAAAATTCAGCAATTGATTTTCGATAACTCACATAATTTTCTATGGCCGGACTAACCTCTTCTCCTTCCCAATCATAATCATCGAATTCATTCACGGCCTCACCTTTCTGCTTGCGACTTTCTTGCTGAGCTTCCCACTCGGCGCGCTTTTTTTTATGATCAATCGGCACTTTGAATTGCGCAAAAAATTCACTTTCCTGTCCAGGCATTGCTCCTTCTTCCGAAATTTGTCCCAAAAAATCCTGCGCTAAATCGCGTGCTTTTTCCTCATCAAAGTTACACGCATACTCATAAATTTCTCGCAAAACATCATCCGAAAAAAATTCGGCTACATATTTTTCATCTTGTGTTAGGATATATTTCTCAAAAAAAACTTGCTGACGTTGCTCTTGCATCAACTCCAAACTCGTCAATCCATATTCCATAATTGCCTCTTCGCTTAATTCAGCTTTATTGACTTCAACTTTATTTGCGAGTGGCGAATACAACTGTTCGCCCAGATGCAAAGCTATTTTCTCATCCCAATAGCGATACAAATTATTTACGCTCTTATCCACTGCTTCATGAATCATTTTCGACAGACCTGTCCAAGTGCCATGCCCCTCACTTGCCTCTGATTGCACAACAATCATTTCTGGCACCTCCATAATCAAATCTAACTTTCCAAATTTCTCTTGCAGGTTATAGCGAAAATCTCCAAAATCTTGTTGCTGAAAGCGATATTCTCTATTTTTATCATTCTTCTGCAAGCGCACCTCTTCATTATGCGCAGCTTGAAGAGCTTTAAATTGTGAACCTAAATCATTTCGTTTATTGCCAACGATCCAGACATCCAACTTGTTTTTTTGCAACATTTCTAAGCCTCTTTTCTTAAGTTCGCGCAAAAAAACCATTTCCGAAGCAGACATCACTCGCTCCGATTCATTAAGGGCTGAACCCTCACCTTGTCGACTAAGAACAGTCGGCTCAATATCCATAATTGTTTTTAACTTCTTTTCCATAGCATTATCATAACATTATTTATTTTGATGCCATAATCGCCTCAAAATATAGTGCTAATTTACCTATATTTTTATATTGTCGATACTTGGGTCAACAATATTATAGGGATATTTTGCTTTATTGTAAGTATTTTATTTCTATATCAATACTATGATTGACCTATTCATTGACTAACTTGCCAATTTATATTATAATACGTAGTCATGATGAGAAAAGCAAAAAGATTCATGACAACAGTTCTTTAAATCTTATATCACCCCCACCCACTTTCGGGCAATAATTATCAATTAGGAGACAGGACATGCCAACAATAGTAGGAGTAATAATCGTAATTGTGTTAATAGCTCTTGCGGGTGGAGCGATAAGTCAGTGCGAAAAACAGACCACCCTAGGTATCTGGATTGGTAATATTGTTTTCTGGTCAATAGTGGCATTTTTTACAATAACCATCCCGACCTGCACTTATTTTGAAATGACAGACGGTGGGCGCCCATACAATAAATCAATTGGAGGCATCGTGAATATGAGTGGCACAAATGACAACAAGTGCATGCAAAACATCTCCAATGATTCCTTAAGTGTGCGCATTGTATGGTATGGCAGTCGTGGTGGAGAAAAAACAGCTGACTTATTCGCGCTTGATCCAAGCGAAAAGCGCTGTGAAATAAGCGGTCATGCTGTTTATCTCAGCAACATATCAACTGGCGTTGTCATTAGCTGGTCTGAATTGTAACAACTTGGCGAGAAGAAAACCTCCTTCTCGCCTCTCTCATTAAATTCATCATTGTGGTGGATTTATAGGAGAAAAATCTTTAAAAACTTAATAACAATAATTTGGGAGAACGACCATGAAAATTCTAGTAATAGACGACAGCAAAAATCACCGTGATTCAGCAGTTCAAACCCTTGCAGGGCACGACCTCGCCGTCTGTTCATCCTATGATGAGGCGACAAAATTACTGGAAGTAAAATATCCGGGTGATGATGGAACATCTAAATACGGATACAGACCTTCTGAAGGAGAAAAATCACTCCCGTATTGGGATGCCGTTCTGTGTGATTTGCTAATGCCAGCCAGTGATGAATGTCAGTGCGATAATTGGAGTGGACAAGAAATGCCTGTCGGTTGGTCGCTCGCTCTAGTGGCTGCAAGTCGTGGCGCGAAATTCGTGGCAGTTGTGACGGATATGAATCACCACAAACATCCTGCCAGCGCAATGTTGGATCGCATCTATAAACACACTTTCGTTGTTGATGGGGCCAAAATGATTCTGACTAATGATGTAGCTACAGTTGGAATTAAGGGTACTGAAAATACCTGCCCTCAATGCAACGGAACCAAAAGATGCGGCTGTGAAGATGGCGGTGCCGGATACGAATGTTATGGTTGTCGCCCAGAAGGAATTTATTATAAAGAGCGGGGTAAGGACTGGGGATTCGTCCTTGAATTACTGCAAAAATAAACTTTGGCGAGAGCAGAAAAACATTTCTGTTCTCGCCTCTCTCGTTAAGTTCATTATCATGGTGAACTTATAGGAGAATAGTTATTTAACAACATTTGATAAGGAGCGCGGCCATGAAAAATTTTTTATTTTCTGTCGTGAATAAAGGAATGGGAAGCACATGGAATACATCACCAGTGCTTTGCATAATTTTATTCCCAGTGATGCTATTGCCATTTGTTATTAGTGGCTGGTTTGCTTGTACGGGTTCTTATACTAGTATCGTTACAATCTTAGTTGTGGGGGCAGGAATTATTATCTCATGTTTGTTATGTAGCATAAGTTGTTGGATAATTGATATTCTAGCGAATATTAAAAAATAATAATAAAACAAAGACCACCTCATGTCATAAAAAGGAGTTGTAATATCGCGGGGTAGCTCCGTGACGCTCAGGAGGTGGGCGGACACAACCTCGCAGGAGAACAACCATGAATGAACTTGAGTGGAGTAAAGAAGAAAAAATTGCGGCAATAAAAGAGATTGCTGTTGTTGACGATAAGTCAGAAAATCTCGAGGCGGCCAAAGCAGCACTAGCAATATTATTGCCAAATACAATTGTAAGAACTTTTAACTCTGCTAGTGAAATTGTAATGGAGCTTATGTTTCTCAATTATCGACCGACTCTTGTCTTGACCGACCTCGACATTGAAGAGGAAGATGCTGGCTTCAAAGTTAATCTAGCGGCTTGGGGTTATGGCATCCCAGCAGTCGTGGTAACTGCCAAAAGCAGTAATGATCACCACGGCACCACAACCAGTATTTCCATGCTTAACGGCAAGTTTGGCCATGCTATGAAAAACAATCCCGAAACATGGCAAAAAGTTATTGAGTTTATACTAAATGATAAAACTTACGCAGTTCACTATGGAATCATGGGTATTGGCAAACGAGAAAAGTTTGACACCCAACTCGCAACAACATTTGATGTATTCGCAAGATTTTTTTTGCGATAAAGAAACACCCCAACAGTATTATCTGTTGGGGCTTTTTATTTATCTATTTTTTTGCTACAAGAATTATTTCTTACCCAAGCTTCGAAGAGCGGCACCAACACGCTGTCCGATGTCCTTAATGTCCGGTGAAACCAGCTTCAAGGCGTCTCGCGCTTCAGAAACAGAGTAGCCCATTGAAACCAACGCTTCAATCGCATCAGAATCCGACACCGCTTCATCTTTCTCTCCAACAGACATGTCGGCTACCTTATTTCTGAGCTCTAAAATGACTCGCTCCGCTGTTTTTTTGCCCACCCCCGATACCTTGGTCAAAATTGATGAATCCTCATTTAAAATCGCGGTTTTTATGGTTTTCGGCGTGGCAATGGAAAGAATCCCCAGCCCAGCCTTTGGACCAATTCCCGAGATTGAAATCAAGAGCTCAAACATGTCCAATTCTTCCAAAGTTAGAAAGCCGTAAAGCGCCAAAGCATCTTCCCGCACATGGGTGTGCAAGAATAGCTCAACCTGGCCTTGTCCAGCAACTTTACCTAAAGAATAGGCGGATAAAAATATCTTATATCCCAAACCGCCGACATCCACCACGACATAGTTATCCTTTGAATATTCAAGTGTTCCCTTTATTTTCGCTAACATACAACAATTTTAGCATTTTTTCCGGATATCTCAAACAAAAAACCCAATCAAATCTGATTGGGTTTTTAAAGTTTCTATAGTTGGCTTTTCCACTGAAAGCTATTTAAAAAGTCAGCAAAGTCTTTCTGGACATATTTGTATTGGTAATCTCCCGTACCGCAAACTAATAAATATCCCGTCTGCTCGTGCCCAGTAATTATCTGCGCCAGATGAACAGTTGAGCCAGTTGGATCAGTAAATGAAAATTCAAATACAAAAGCATCTTCCCCGCCCAATTTTATTCGCTCCGTCTTTATCAAATTGAAATTCTTAACACTTTTTTCAAAATCTTTTTGCAAAGCCTCTCTAATTTCTTGGTCTGACTTTTTAAAGTTGATTCGACTTTCACTTTGACGCATATCACACCCAGTTCGGGCATCTGACTTCAATCTAAATCCGCCGATATAGCTCGCACCATACTTTTGCTGTTCATCTCCGTCAAACACATAATAATCAGGGTATCGAAAACTAAAATCTGGCCCCACATGATTATATGCCTGATAATTAATTTTTCGCAAAGACATATCTAGACGCAAATCTGACTTGCGCAAAATCACAGTTACAAGCAACAAAGCGATTACCACAGCAACTATAACTAAATATTTTTTTGAAAATTTTAGTTCTTTTAGTGCATTCAGGGCTGCCTTGGCTGTTGTTTTAAAAATCCAGAAAAAACTTAGTGGCTTTTTCTCAATTTTTTCTTCTGTTGTAATCCCTTGATTATCCATCCCGTTAGAATTTATTTAAGCATTATGATTATGGACAAGTTGTTCCAGAAACGATTCCGTGATCAATGCTGATTGTGCAGTCATTACCATCACTTCCCTTAACCGTAATGTTTGAGTTATGTCCGCCATTAGCATCGATTGTTCCAGAAATTGTTCCCGAAGCAGTAATGTCTTTTGCCCCAGAGATATCATGAGTATTCAAATCGATTCCACCATTAGCGTTCAAAAGTCCCGCCAAATTCAATCCGCCTGTGCCAGTAAAATCAGTGCTTGCATCACCAATATTCGTTAGAACGTTGCTATGCATATCAACATCTCCCCGCATTTCAGAATTGCCAGTAATATCAAATCCGCCAGCGCTAATTAATAATTGACCACCTGCTGTTAATGTTCCTCCGAAAGCTCCATTTCTATCGACAGCTAAATCAGCGCTTCCTGCTCCGGAATTTCCAATTGTCAAAGTTGTGTTTCCACCATTCACTAAATCAATTGTTCTTGAGGCATTAGAATTAATATTTCCCGCTAAGGTCAAATCTTGCAATGATGCATTTCCAGCGCTAGAAATTGACCATTCAGCATCATCAATAGAAACATTCGCATTTGAATTTCCAATATGGATTTGTGCTGCATCAGCCCCAGCAGTTCCCAAGTTAATTGTGGAATCTGGTCCAGCGGTGTTATCAGAATTTGTAAGTCCAGTTAGGAAATTAACTGTATCTGCATAAATAGTTGACCATCTTGATCCAGCTGATCCAAGTGATCCGCCAGTGATGTCACCCTCTACATGCAAATTAGCTTTTCCTGCTCCAGTATTTCGAATAAACACATCTGTATCAGTACCGCTATTATCAACATTAACATTCATTGTTGCTGCTGTAGTTGTAATGTCACCGCCAGTAATCGAAGTTGTTCCATCACTTACTGTTCCAGCTTCTACAGTTCCCGTAGTTGTAATGTTTGCTGCACCATCAATGTCAGCGCCTGTAATTGTTCCGTCAGCAATCTTGTCAGTTGTTACTGCATCAGCTGCTAGTTTTGCA
>Ga0172380_10001845_pt1 | contig 35545 bp, 27 predicted proteins | sample Leawe162metaG_FD_119747 | JGI IMG/M metagenome (GOLD analysis project Ga0172380, IMG submission 119747) | Leachate microbial communities from a municipal landfill in Southern Ontario, Canada - Leachate well 162 metaG | ecosystem: Engineered > Solid waste > Landfill > Unclassified | place...
AAGCGTCCTAAACCTCAGTTTGTTTATGCAAAGCTAAACCCACAATCAGCGCAGTCTTCATATCAGAAGTTTGGTAATCCTGACCTTGACCCTGAAACAACTGTTTCTTACGAACTCGGTATCAGAAATCAGTTTACCAGCGATGATGTGTTGACAATAACTGCATATTACAAGAACATTTATGATTATGTTTCAACAAAGAACATTATAATCAATGACGGAAGGTATATCGGAAAATCTTTTATAAGTTATTTTAATCAGGATTATGCCCGCACTCGAGGTATTGAGGTAGAGTACAAGAAAAGAATTGGCGGTTGGTTCAACGGCAAGTTTAATTTCACTTATTCTGTTGCAACAGGCAAAAGTTCAACTTCAGATCAGGGTTACTTAGTCGCGACGCGCGGATTGCAGGAAACCATTTCCGAAAACTTCCTTGGATGGGACAGACCTATTACCGCTTCAGCAAACCTTTTCTTTAAAATTGAAAAAGGAAAAGGTCTGTTTGGTTTTGGGAAAAATATACTTGATAACATTAACATCAAAACAAGATTGTTCTTCCAGTCAGGAAAAAGATATACTCCACAATTATTAACCGGTTACTTTGACGATGGAAGACCTGAATACACTACAGATTATGATAATCTTTATGCTAACGTAGGTGATAACTGGTTCTATGTTGACCTCGATATAGATAAATATGTAAGCATTTATAACCTTGATATAGTCTTTAATCTTTCAATAAAGAATTTATTCAACAACAATAATTCTACAATTTTGAATCCGGTTACCGGAAGAGCATATGAATATGGAGATCCGACTCCGAATTCCTGGAACGATCCATTGTATCCGGACTTGCAGGCACCGCTAGATCCTTATCCATTTAACCCGGCAAGGTATCTTTCACCTCGCAATATTAAATTCGGAGTATCAATTAAATTCTAAAAGTTTAAATATAATGTCAATAAAGCATAAAATATTAATCCTTGTTCTGATTCTGATAGCTACTCAGGTTCATGCGCAGTTGATTCCTAACCTTGGAGGACAAAGAACAGGAACGTCGTCTCTGCAGTTTTTGAAAATAGGAGCTGACGCTCGTGCGACAGGAATGGGTGAGGCATTTGTCGCAGTTTCAGACGATTTCTCCGCTTTACAGTATAATCCTGCGGGACTTGTTCTCAATAAAGATAATGGTTTATCGTTTACACATACTGCATGGTTTGCCGATTCAAGAATTGAACATCTTGGCGGAGTTTATCATTTTGGGGGTAACAATGCAGTTGGTTTAAGCGTTACATCTTTCAGAACTGAAGACATGAAAGTTACAACTGAATTCCAGCCAAACGGTACAGGCAATTACTTCAGGTTTTCAGACCTTGCTGTCGGACTTTCTTACGCAAGACAATTCACTGACCAGTTCTCCTTCGGTGTAACTGTTAGGTATGTTGAAGAAACAATGGGAGAACTAAAAATGCGAACTGTTCTCGGCGACTTAGCGACATTTTATAAAACCGGTCTTGGTACAACAAGATTTGCAGTAGTTATTGCAAATTTTGGAGCTCAGGTTTCTCCATCGGGTTCAGTTGATTTGATAGGCGGAAGAACAGCTTCTGAATTTCAGAAATTTCCTCCTCCAACATTATTTAAAATTGGTTTTGCTTTTGAGCCATGGATGAACCAGAATAACAGAGTTACTACAAGCATTCAGCTTAACAGCCCTAATGATAACAAGGAATATATTAATGTGGGTGCTGAGTATTCATATAAGGAAATGGTAACTATTAGAGGCGGATATAAATTTAATGTCGATGCTGAAAACTTCTCTGTTGGTGCAGGAGTTAAAGTACCGATTTCTTTCGCTAAAGTAGGAGTTGATTATTCTCTTGCAAATTTTGGTGATTGGGGATACATGCACAGATTTTCTGTTAACTTAATCTTACCGGAGAAAAATAAATAATGAAAATAGTAATTAATATTTATCTATTTCTGATAACAGTTTTGTTATTGAATGGTTGCGGTGAAAAACTGGATCTTGCACAATTTCCTATAACAAATAACGGTAACATTAATGTTGCTGATACTTTGTACATTCTGCAGACTCCGGTTTGGAGTGGATTTAACAGGCCTGAAGATGTTCTTATGGGAAATGAACCTCTTGTTTATGTTGCAGATACTAAGAATAACAGGATTGTCCAGATGGATATTGCAGGTGGAACAATTGGAGAAATTGCTATTAATAATCCTAGAAAACTTGCTCAGGATTATAACTTTGACCTTCTTGTAATTTCTGATTCTGTTGTATCAACAATGGATACTGTCAGCATAGTTTACAGAATAAACACTGTTGAAGCAGGAGGTAATCTTTCTAATGCAACTAAGTCCACTTATATAAAGTCAACTTATGCAACTCCGAATTCAAGTACTCTACGAAAGTTTACGGGTATCGCCGTACTTACTGATAATTCGGTTCTTATAACTAGAGTTGGTCCTGAAGATCAGTTCGGTATAGATCCAGGGAATGCAATCCTAAAAGTTACCGGCAGAAATATAGTTCAGACTGTAACTGTTCTTCCCGGTTTTCAGTCATCCGGAAGTAGTTTTTATTCAATAGAAAATGTTTCAGGTATCTGTGCTGTCAGGAACAGTTCAAGTGATTTTATTATTACTCGTAGCACTCCCGATACTACAACTCTTAATAAAGTTCTCTGGTTTATGTATAATAATGTCAATGGAACGTATGATCCAAAATTTACGGAATCATCATTAGGTATTGTTAGTGCAAAGTTCGGTAAACCGGATGATGTTGTACAGGATCCCAATCAGAGTGTATTTGTTATTGATTCCTATAGAAATTATCTCTGGAAATTCAATGTTACGGGTAAATTAATGATAGAATCTTTTGGCGGTTTTGGTTCTGAATCAGGTAAATTTAATAATCCAAAGGGAATTGCATTCTACAATAAAGTAGTTTATATAGCTGATACAGATAATAACAGAATAGTCAGGTATAGACTATCAACTGACTTAAATTAAGTAATGTCTAAAGCTAAGAAGAAAACCGTAAAACGCGCTGAAGTTTTTGACTATAAGGAAAACCCTATCTTCAATTATGCGCTTTTAGGTATTTTTCTGATTTTTCTTGGATTCTTTACTACATTTAAAATTACAGGTGATGATGATGTTTTCTGGCATCTCGCTACAGGCAGATTAATCTTACAATCCGGTCACGTTCCTTCCATTGATATTTTTGGATACATGACACAGGGACAAGAATGGATGCCTTTTGAATGGGGATGGGATGTTATAACCTACGCGATATTTTCTTTTTCCGGTTACACGGGATTATCCATAATCAGAACTTTTTTGATTATTTCGGTTTTTCTAATATTTTATTTCTTACTTAAACGGTTTAACGTGAGTAACACGTTCAGCGTTTTTGCACTGCTTGTTCTTTCATTCGGAATGATAGACAGACTTACGCCAAGGCCTCATTTGATGTCGTATTTTTTCTTCGCGATTCTAATTTTCATCATTTGCGAATATCGATATTTCAACAGGGGTAATAAGAGAATCCTTTATTTCATACCTCCTATATTTCTTCTTTGGGCAAACCTTCACATGGGAATCATAGCAGGCGGATTTTTAATGGCACTGTTTTTTATTTCAGAAGTTGCAGGGACTTACAAACCGGGGAATAATCCTTCAGTAATTCCTCTAACAAAGAAAGAACTTACATTCCTTTTCACAGTACTTGTAGTCTCGGCTCTGATGATGATCGTTAATCCCAATTTCTTGCAGACATACGTATATGCTTACGAGCACACAAAAATGAAAATGCTTGAAACAGTTAACGAGTGGATGTCACCATTTGCGGCAAGATATACTGACAGCTTTGTTTCATACATATATAAAGCTCTTTTGTTTATAGGTGTTTTCAATATCTTATATGCTATAAAGAAAAAGGATTGGTTCTTTGCAATACTTTACATTGCATTTGCTGTTTATTCTGTCAGAGCGATGCGGTTTACAGTGGATTTTGTTATAATAACTTTAGTATTTACGACTGTTTCGGTTTATTATTATATAAATTTACTGAATAGTGAAAAAATTAAGAATACTCTTTTTCATAAACCTCTAATAAAAATTGCGATAGGCGCATTCATCCTTTTTCTTATTTTTAATATTCCCAATAATAAGCTGTATCTCGAATATCTAACCTATTACAGAGTTTCTGGGGTAGGTATAAATTCAGATTTTATCCCGACTTCAATGTTTGATTTTATGAAACAGAATAATGTACCAAACATTGGTGAAAAAATATTTAATCATTTTGGAACCGGAGGATTCTTCGTCTGGAATTTTGAAGGCAAACAGAATTTTATTGATAGCAGGAATCTTAATGATGATATCTTTACTAAATATCAGCAAATCCTTCTAAAACGTCCCGGGTTTGAGCAAAAACTTGAAGATTATGGTATTGATTATGTAATCTATCTTGCACCTGATCTTGTTCGTGACCCCAAAGAAATGGAAAACACTTGTATATCATATTTTTCAAAAAACTCTAATTGGAAACTTATTTTCTGGGATGATAAATCCTTTTTATGGGTAAAGAATTTACCAAAGTTTAAAGAACTTATCGATAAATTTGAGTATAAGTATTTATCGCCTTATAATTATGCATACAATAAATCAGTACTTGAAAAAGGAATCAATGAGGATATGACAGTGCTGAAAAATGAAATTGAAAGAAAGCTTGCAGAAGATCCCAACGGTATAATTATTTCTTCTACTATCAAAGTTTACGGAAACAGAATTAAATTATAGTTATATTGATATATCAAATACTTAAATATAATACTTATGCTTAATAAATCAATTTTCTTTGTAATACTTTTTGCATTAATCAGTAATGCTTATAGTCAGGTAATTACGATAGATTCTGCAAGAAGTCAAGGTCCTGATGGTGTCTCTTTGCTTTTGGGGCAAACTATCACTGTCAGAGGCGTTGTAACTACAAGCCGCGAGTTCGGTGTTCCTACAGTTTATTTTCAGGTACCTTCTGCAGGAATGGTAGGCTACGATGCGACTTTCGGTCCTAATGTTAATAGGGGAGACAGCGTTCAGGTAACAGGAGTTGTTACACAATACAACGGTCTTACTGAAATTCAGCCTGTTACGTCTTATCAGGTGCTTTCTACTGGCATAAACACGCCAACTCCTATATTTGTTACTCCGGGGCAAATAAGAACGGATGGCGAAATTTATGAGTCAAGATTAATAAGAATAAACGGTATTACAGCAATTAAGAGTATATCACCTTATGGAATTGCTACTCAATGGACAGTTTCAGGTTCAGGCAGAAACTACAGACTTTTTGTAGGTAACGATTCATGCGATATTAGAATTAACGCTTCATCCAACATTGCTAACACACAGATTCCTGATTATCCATTCTCTATCCTTGCACTGAACAGTCAGTTTCAGTCAAGTGCGCCTTATATTGGCGGGTATCAAATACTCCCACGAGATTTGAACGATATAATAATAACATCCGGTGGACCCTCAATAACGGGTGTTCCTATGGAGTCTAATATTACACCGACTTCTATCACTATGAGTTTTTCGACATTAACTCTCGGTGATACAAAAGTAAAATATTTTGTATCAGATTCTATAGGTCAATCTGTAGTTTACACGGATTCTGTTTATAACTCGGATCAGGTTACTGCTCACAGTATTAATCTTACTAATTTAAAACCGGGAAAAATTTACCAGGCTTTGGTTACTTCTACTAATACAAATGGTACGAGTCAATATACAAATAAATATTTCTCTACCGCATCTAATCTTTCATCTACGGGTAAGGTAGAAGTTTATTTCAATTATCCTTCTGATACTACGCTTGCACTCCCTGACAATAAAGCAAACGGGAGTACAAATTTTTTGACAAGACTTGGTCAAAGGATTGATTCTGCACAGCATTCGATCGATTTTGCGATATACTCTTTTAATGAAATCACAACTGTTAGGGATAAATTAATTAATGCTTTAATTCGTGGTGTTAAATTAAGAATTGTTTATGATTATAGAGATGGTAATACACAGGCATTGATGCAGGATTTGATTAATGCAGGAGTTCGAGTACAGATTAGACCTTCAAGCACTTACATTATGCATCATAAGTTCTTTGTATTTGATGGCAGGGATACTTCAGCTTCTGCGAGCAGCAGAAAATGGCTATGGGGCGGATCTGCAAATATTACAAATGAACAGTTCTATAGCGATGTACAAAATGTGATACTTGTTCAGGATGAATCAATCTGTAATGCTTATACTCGGGAATTCGAAGAAATGTGGGGCTCGCACAATGACTTAAATAATCTTGCTAATGCAAAATGGGGTGGTGCTAAACTCGATAACACTCCTAAGATTTTTAATGTAAAAGGTAAAAGATGGGAAATCTATTTCGGGCCATCCGATCAGGCTTCAAGACTCGGAAGACTTATTGATAACGAACCTAATAAATCAATTAATTTTGCTATACTTTCTTACACGTTGTTTACTATTGCAAACAAAATGAAAGCAAAATATAATCCGCCATCATTAATGGTTAGAGGTGTTTTCGATCAAGCAAATGTCTCCAGTGACTTGTATCTCGAAATGAAAGGAATTGGAGGTACGTCACCTTGGAATCCTCCAGCAAAAGTATTTCTTGAAAACTATTTTGGTGCACAGATGCATAGTAAATACACCGTTATTGATGCGGATTTATTATCGAGCAATTCTGTTGTTGAAACAGGTTCATTTAATTATTCTAACGCTGCAGATAATGGTAATGATGAAAATATGATGATAATATATGATTCTTTGATTGCAAATCAGTATTATCAGGATTTCGCAAAAAGGATTTCGGATGCTGGAGGTACGGTTGATATTAATAAGATTTCCGAAATCGTTCCACTTCAATTCGATATTAAGCAAAATTATCCTAACCCGTTTAATCCTGCAACAAAGATTAATTTCATGGTTCCGAAAGCAGCATTCATAAAAATTTCTATATATGATATTCTCGGCAGGGAAGTTGCTGTTCTTGTTAATAGACAACTCACAGCAGGTGAATACACAACTGACTGGAATGCAGTAAACTTTCCGTCAGGAGTTTATTTCTATTCGCTAAACGTGGATGGAGATAATATGAACACAAAGAAAATGATTTTAAATAAGTAACAAGATTTATAAATTTCTGTCAAACTAAAATTTAAGGGAATATGGGAAGAATTTTGGTTGTTGACGATGAGGCAACAACTGTAGCAATACTTAAAAAGGTGCTCGAAGACGTTGGGCATGTAGTCTCTACGGTAAGTAATGGTGAAATGGCTCTTGCTAGGATAAATGAGTTTAAATATGATGTTATGATTACCGATTTTAATATGCCAGGGATGAATGGAATTGAACTGACTGAAAAGGCATTAAGGATTGAACAGGACTTAATCGTTATTCTTATTACAGCTTTTGCAACTATTCGCTCGGCAGTTGATGCTATTCGGATTGGCGCATTCGATTACCTTACTAAACCTATTAATAAAGAGGAATTGCTATTAGCTCTGCAAAGAGGTCTTGAAAGAATTCATCTTTTACGGGAGAATATTCTTCTGAAACATAGACTTGAATCTGTTGAACACAGCAGTGAGGAAGAATTTGAATACCTTACAGCGAGCAAGGAAGTAAAGGATATGCTTACTGAGGTTAGAAAAGTAGCTAACACGGATTCCACTGTTCTTATAACAGGCTCCAATGGTACAGGTAAGGAGGTGCTCTCAAAATTTATTCATAAATCGAGTAATCGGAAAAACCAGCAGTTTGTTGTTTTAAACTGTGCTGCTTTACCGCCTCAGCTATTGGAATCAGAGCTTTTCGGGCATGTTAAAGGTTCGTTTACTGGAGCTGTCAAAGACCGTAAAGGATATTTCGAAATAGCTGATAATGGGACCATCTTCTTGGACGAAATTGGTGAAGTTGACCCTGTCATTCAGGTTAAACTTCTTAGAGTTTTACAGGAAAGAGAATTTTCAAAAGTTGGCGATACTCGAATTCAGTCAACAAACGTGAGGGTAATTGCTGCCACCAATAAGGAAATTAAACAATTAATAGCTGAAGGAAAATTCAGGGAAGACCTTTACTATCGTCTTAATGTTTTCGAATTTCATCTTCCAAGTCTGAAAGATAGAAAGGAAGACATCAAATTCTACTTTAATAAATTTATTACTGAACAGAGCATAGCTCAGAAAAAGCCTATACCTGCTATCGATTTATCGGTTGAAAATGTATTAATTAATTATGATTGGCCGGGTAATATTCGTGAACTAAAGAACGTCGCAGAACGCGCTTCTATTCTCTGTGATAATAGTAAGATAACTCTTGATCTTCTTCCTTCTAATATTCTTAGCCGAGAAAGTAAAAGAAACTACTCGGCAGATTACAACGAGAATAAGGAAAATATAATAAAAGATTTTGAAATCACTTTTATCAAGAAATATCTTAAACTTTGTAATGGTAATGTTGCGGCTACTGCAAAAACAATAAATTTTCATCCTGTTAGTCTTAGGCAGAAACTTACAAAACTGGGAATTGACCCGCGGGATTATAAGTATTGAAATTGGAATTTATTAGAGTTATTTACTTGTTTCAATTATAATTAAATTAACTTAAAGACTATGGAAGATTTTCTCCCTTTAAACAGGATAGACTATATTGAATTTTTTTGCGGGAATGCTAAACAATCCGCTATTTATTATCAATATGCTTTTGGATTTAAGCTTACTGCTTATTCTGGTCTCGAAACAGGTAACAGAAAGTTCGCTTCTTATCTTCTTGAACAGGGTAAAATAAGATTTATTCTAACAACAGCTTACCATGAAAATGGTCTCATTCCTGAGCATGTTAAATTGCATGGTGATGGCGTTAGAGATGTTGCATTTGAAGTCGATGATGCTGCGAAATCGTTTCATGAAACAGTAAAACGCGGTGCTGTACCTGTTTTGGAACCTACTGAATATAAAGATGATTCGGGGATAATAATCAAATCTTCGATTAAAACTTTTGGTGATACTATTCACTCTTTTATTGAAAGAAAGAATTATAACGGATTGTTTTTTCCCGGTTTTACAGATGCATCACACAGAGCATTAAAAGGAATTAAAGACTTAAATTTAAGAGCTGTTGACCATATGGTTGGAAATGTAGAACTCGGGAAAATGCTCAAATGGGTCGAATTCTATGCTAAAGTTCTTGGTTTCAATCAATTATTATCTTTTGATGATAAAGATATTTCCACTGATTATACCGCGCTAATGAGCAAGGTGATGCAAAATAGTACCGGAAAGATTAAAATTCCAATCAATGAACCTGCTAAAGGTAAGAAAAAATCACAAATTGAAGAATATCTCGATTTCTATAAATCACCGGGCATACAGCACGTCGCTCTTGCTACTCCCGATATTCTTGGTACAGTTAACAGTTTAATAGAAAGAGGCGTTGAATTTCTCACTGTTCCAACAACTTATTATTCGGAACTTGAAGGCAGAGTAGGAAAAATTGATGAAGATATTAAGTCTTTGCAGGAACTCGGAATTCTTGTCGATAAAGATGATGATGGTTACTTACTGCAGATTTTTACAAAACCCGTTGAAGACAGGCCTACTCTTTTCTTTGAAATTATTCAGAGGAAAGGAGCTCGTAGTTTTGGTAAAGGAAATTTTAAAGCTCTTTTTGAATCTATCGAAAGAGAACAAGCTTTAAGAGGTACTTTGGATAATGATACTGATACAAATGATTTACTCGATCTTCAAATTATAAATGGGTTAAAAGAACTTGGGGATGAAAATAATTCCTTTTTACAAGAAATTATTGACCTTTATGTCGCTCAATATCCGGAGTTGATTGAGAAAATTAAAAATTATCATGAGGCTCATGACCTTGAAAATCTTTCAAAATCCGCGCATGCTTTAAAGGGTGCAAGTCTTAATATTGGTGCAAAAAAACTAGCGGATATTTGCAAAGTTATAGAATCAAATTCTTATGATGGCGTTTCCGATGGATATGATGTGTTGATCAATGAAGTCGAATCATTATATGTCGTTTCGATATCTGAATTGCAAAAATTATAAAAATGGTACAATATTTGCTATATATTATATATTGAAAGTGATTAATCTCTTTTAGTTTGATTAAATCATTGTTTTTACAGTAATAATATTTTATTAATCGAATAGCAAACATAGTATGCTTCTAAAATATATAGTTAGGAAACTATGATATTCAAGAGTTTAAATCTGAGGGATAACGTTGTATCATTGCTTAATCTGAAATCAGAGAAAGAATTTTCTAATTTTTTGAATTGGTTTGCGGGTATTAGTGATTATGTAAGAATTCCTAATTATGCATCAGATATTCCTTCCAGAATAACCGACTTATTCACTCTAATTGATAAAAATTACTCTTCTCTTGAAGAAGAGACTAATAGTAAAATAAGCGAACTTAAATTTCTTGCCGACGAACTTAAGAAATCAAGTGATTTGGTTGTAAATGACGCTAAAAAACAGAAATATATCCAGCTTCATTTGAAAGAAGTTTTGCTTTTGCTTCTTCAACACGTAGGTAAAAGTGATGATTATATTGAAGGATTAAATCCGGAACAAATGCTTGACCTCATCAAGACTATCATCACCGAATTGTCAAATCAAGCATCTAACAATTTAATATCAGGCGGTAATTTTGATACTTTCGCAGATGGTCTAAAGGATATTATTTTTCAAACGGATTCGCAAGGAAAGATTATTTACGCTAATAATGCATGGATTGATATTACAGGTTTTAATGAAGAAGATACGATGAATAATTTACTCGAGCAATTTATGTTTTCGGGTGATTTGAATATTTATAAATCCAATCTGAATGAATTAGTTAGCAGCAAAAAGGAATTTGTTCGTTTTCAAATTAGATTATTAAGCAAAAGAAATGATTTAATTTGGGCAGATGTTTTTGCTCGCATGTTATTTGATGATATGGGAAATATCTCTGGTCTATATGGAATCATCACAGATATAACTGAAAGGAAAAAGAATGAAGAAGAACTTATAAGATTGAAAAATGAGGCTGAGCAGGCTGTAAGAGCTAAATCAGATTTTCTCTCCGTTATGAGCCATGAAATTAGAACACCTATGAATGGCGTTCTCGGTATGGCTGATCTATTGCTTGAAACTAATCTAAATCCCGAACAAAAAGAATTTGTTGCTACAATTAAGAACAGTGGCAATACACTTCTCAATCTAATAAATGACATTCTTGATTTTACTAAGATTGAATTCAGTAAAGTTGATCTCCAGGAAGCACCGTTTGAAATTAGAGGCTGTATAGAAGAATCTTTTGAACTTGTTGCTCCTATTGCAGTGGAAAAGCATTTGGATTTACTTTACATGATTGAACCAAATGTTCCTGAAATGATTCTGGGAGATGTTTCAAGATTAAGACAGATCTTGGTGAATCTTGCGAATAATGCTGTGAAATTTACTGAGACTGGTGAAGTGCTTGTTATTGTAAAAGCTCTTAATAATGTTAAGGATGAAGTTGAACTGCAATTTTCTGTTAAAGATACTGGTGTGGGTATTCCAAAAGAAAAACAAGAAATAATATTTCAGAGTTTTACTCAAGCAGATTCTTCTGTTACAAGGAAATTCGGTGGTACAGGTCTCGGTCTTGCAATCAGTAAAAGACTCGTTACTCTTATGGGTGGTGAAATGTGGGTCGAAAGCATTGAACACATTGGTTCTGTTTTTTGTTTTACGATAAAAGCTAAGGTTCCAAAAGTTTCATCTCCGAAAATATTCCTTAAGTCATCTTCAACCCCATTAAAGAATAAAAGAATTCTTATTGTTGACGATAATGAAACGAATTTGCATATAATGAATATTCAGTGCAAAAATTGGGGAATGATTCCAAGATCAACAAAAGATCCGCTGGAAGCTCTGAATTGGATAGTCAATGATGATCCTTTTGATGTTGCTGTTCTTGATATGTTAATGCCCGATATTGATGGGCTTACCCTCGCTGGTAAATTCAGAACTTATAGGGATGAAAAAAGTTTGCCTATAATTATTTTTACTTCCTCTGATAATTTGATGAATGATCAGCAGATTAAAGAAATTAGTATTAATGCAATTTTGAGAAAACCTATAAGACAAACACAGCTGCAAAACTTATTGTTTCAGACTTTAAATGTAAATGAAATCGAACCTTCAGTAAAAGAGGAAAAGAAAGAAAAGTCTAAATTAGAAAAGATTACGGGATCTGAAGTAAATATAGAGGATAAATCTTCAGGTGAAGTATCGAAAGAACAGGCAATAAAGATACTCGTTGCTGAAGATAATATGATTAACAGGAAATTAATTCATAAAATATTATCTCAAATAGGATATGATTCTGACCATGCTGTACATGGTCTTGAAGCTATTGATAAACTCAAACAAGTTAGCTACGATATAATTTTCATGGATGTTCAAATGCCTGAAATGGACGGTATTGAAGCTACTAAACATATTGTAAAAAACTGGGAAGCTCATGAAAGACCTGTTATTATCGCTATGACCGCTAATGTGATGCAGGGTGACAGGGATAATTGTATTAATGCTGGTATGGATGATTATTTGAGTAAACCTGTTATAATTGAAGATGTAGAAAAAATCCTTGCAAAATGGATCGATACGATTAACCAAAGGAAGATAATTAAAAAGAAAAATATAAATAAAAGCTTTACGGTTGATTCAGATATTCTGAATGTATTGAAAGATTTTAATATAGAAAACAAATTTACTAATATAAATGAACTATACACAAATCTTGCACCCGAGCTTATTAAGAATATTAAATCTTCATTTTATAATAATAATTTAGGTGAGATGAAAAAATACTCCTCTCATCTAAAGAAAATCAGTATTAATTTGGGGGCAGAGCGACTGGCCGATATTTGCCTAAAAATTGAATCCTTGAACGGGAATGCAACCCGCAATGAATTGACAGCGTTGATTAATAGAATTGATAGCGTTTATAAAATAACAATTAACGAATTTAAGAAATCTAAATAACGGTTATTCTTATTTCCTATTGACAGTTTCAAAAAATATATTTACATTGCATTATAGTATATAGCCTGTTATTTCTCATAATATACCTTCTCTTTGGATCAACCACATATCCTTAAATTACTGTTATTACAGTAGATTTATAAAATCTTCATTAAAAGCACGATAATAGTACAATAATAGTACGTTAATAGTACGGTATTATTGGGTCTTATTGTGGTATTTCTTTGCATTTACTTACGTTCAAATAGACCTTATATTACTTAATTCAAACCTCAACTTTTAAATTCTCATTTTTCCCCTTTTATTAACTCAATAACCTCTATTTTCTTAATTAACCCACTTTTTCCTCTCTTTTAAGCATTATTTTTGGTATCTTACATATTATTCAAAATTTTATATGAGTTTTAAAAGTCGTACACATAATTGCGGGGAGTTAAATGATGATTTTGTTGGTCAGGAAGTGACTCTAAACGGCTGGGTTGCAAAGAAAAGAGACCTAGGCGGACTCTTTTTTATAGACGTCAGGGACCGTTATGGTATTACTCAGATTAAAGTAATGCCAGATAACACGCATGTACATTCTATTGCAGAAAAACTTGGCAATGAATACGTGATTTCTGTATCAGGTATAGTTATTAAACGAGAAAGTGTAAATAAAAATATAACTACAGGTAGTATTGAAATTGATACAACAGAAATACAGATTCTTAATGAATCTGATATCACTCCTTTTGTTGTTGAAGAAGATGTTAAGGCTAGTGAGGATTTACGCCTTCAGTTCAGATATTTAGATCTTAGGCGTAAAAAAGTTCTCGATAATCTCATTCTCCGAAACAAAGTCTATCAGATTGTTCATCAGTATTTTGCTGATTTTGATTTTATTGAAGTCGAAACACCAATTCTGATGAAATCTACTCCCGAAGGTGCTCGTGATTATCTAGTTCCGTCTAGAGTTCACCCTGGAAAGTTTTATGCTTTGCCTCAGTCTCCACAGACTTATAAGCAGATACTTATGGTCTCTGGTCTGGATAAATATGTGCAGATTTGTAAATGCTTCCGGGACGAAGATCTCCGGGCTGATAGGCAGCCTGAGTTTACGCAAATTGATATTGAAATGTCATTCGTAACGCAGGAAGATGTTTTTAAAATCTCAGAGGGATTATTTAACAAAATATGGTATGAAGTTCTCGGTTATAAATTCCCTGATGAATTTCCAAAACTCGCTTATGACGAGGCTATGTATAAATATGGTACTGATAAACCGGACATGCGAATCAAAGACCTGATGTTAATAAGTGATATTTCTCCATCAGTAAAAGATTCGGAATTCAAAGTGTTCAAAGATGTCATTATTTCGGGAGGTACTGTCTCATGTATAAAATTAAACTCTAATGCTTCGCATTCCAAAATTGATATTACAAGAAAGATTTCAGATTCATATACAGAGTTCGTCAAGAAGTTCGGATTTACAGGTATGGCATTCATGAAAGTGAACGAGAATGGTGAACTTCAGTCTTCAATTCTTAAGTTTCTTGACGGAAATATTATAAATAATCTTAAAGAATCTCTGAACCTTGTAAGTGGTGATTATGTTTTTATTCTGTCTGGTGATAAAAAGAAAGTTCTTCAGGGTCTTGGTCAGCTGAGACTTAAGATTGCTGAAGATTTCAGATTGCTTGATGACAGTAAACACGAATTTGTTTGGATAGTGGACTTTCCGCTTTTTAACTACGATGAAGAGGAAAAAAGATTTGCAGGCGAACATCATGTGTTCACTTCACCGAAAGAAGAATATATGCATTTGTTAAACAGCTCTGATAAAGCAGATATACTTAGTATAAGAGCAAATTGTTACGACCTTGTTTACAATGGCAATGAAATCGGAAGCGGTAGTATAAGAATCCATAATAGTGATATTCAAAAGAAAGTCTTTAGCATTATAGGTCTTTCTGATGACGAATCCAAAGAAAAATTTGGTTTCATACTTGAAGCATTCAGATATGGTGCACCACCCCACGGTGGAGTTGCATTCGGTTTTGATAGACTCGTTGCGATGCTCTGCGGAACAAAGTCAATTAGAGATGTGATAGCTTTTCCTAAAACTGTAAGCGCTTCTTCTCTTATGGATAATTGTCCCAGCTTTGTACATGAGGGTCAGCTTAATGAACTCGGCATCGAATTGAAGAAAAGCGATAAATAAATAAATTTTATCCGAATAAGAAATATTGTATTTTTATTATAATTAAATATATAACATGGCAAAAAGTAACAAATTTAAAGTTAAAGACCTGAAACTGGCTGCTCAAGGCAGAACAAAGATTGAATGGGCTGAATCAAGAATGCCGGTACTTGCAGCATTAAGAGCAAAGTATAAAAAATTGAAACCTTTCAAGGGATTCAAAATTGCAGGTTGCCTGCACGTAACAAAAGAAACCGCAGTTTTAATTCGGACATTTATTGATGCAGGTGCTGAACTCTCGTGGAGTGGCTGTAATCCACTGTCTACTCAGGATGATGTTGCAGCAGCTTTAGCAGCTGAAGGTGTTTCAATATATGCATGGCATGGAATGAATACTAAGGAATTCTACTGGTGTATTGATAGAACTCTTGATTTCAAACCACAACTGACTCTTGATGACGGTGCCGACTTAATATTTACAGTTCATAATAAATATAATAATTTAATACCTACAATTATTGGCGGTACAGAAGAAACTACCACAGGAGTACACAGATTAAGAAAGATGGCTGAACAGGGTGCATTGAAATATCCGGTATATGCTGTAAATGACTCAGTAACAAAATGGGACTTTGATAATGTTTATGGAACCGGTCAATCAACTCTCGATGGTATATTAAGAGCAACTTCCGTTCTTATTGCAGGAAAGAATTTTGTTGTTGCTGGTTACGGGCACTGTGGAAGTGGTGTCTCAAACCGTGCAAAGGGTCTGGGCGCATCTACAATCGCTACTGAAATAAAGCCTACAGCAGCCCTCAAAGCAACTCTTGAAGGACACAGGGTGTTAAAGATGGATGAAGCAGCTAAAGTTGGTGATATTTTCGTTACAGCTACAGGTGTGAAGGACGTAATCGTTGGAAGACATTTTGCCTCTATGAAAGATGGTGCAATAGTCTGTAATACAGGTCACTATGATTGTGAAATAAACCTTTCTGATCTCGAAAAGATGAAGAAATCAAAGAGAACTATTAGGCCAAACTGCGAAGAATACTTAATGAAAGACGGAAGGAAAATATACATTTTGGCACAAGGAAGACTGGTTAATCTTTCAGCTGCAGAAGGTCATCCTTCTGAAGTTATGGATATGTCATTCGCAAATCAGTTTAATGCTCAGCTGGCTCTTGTCAATTCATACAAATCCGGTAAGAAACTTCCTCTTGGTGTTCACGTATTACCAAGAGAAATGGATGAACAAATTGCAGGTGTTAAACTATCTACAATGAACATCAAGATTGACAAGCTAACTAAGGATCAGATAAAGTATAATAACGATTTCTCAGAAGGAACTTAATATATAAACTTTTTAAGCTAGCGTAGCTCAGTTGGTAGAGCAGCTGATTCGTAATCAGCAGGTCGTCAGTTCAACTCTGATCGCTAGCTCAACAAAAATAATCATAGAAATTCGTATTTAATAAATGGACAATATCAATAGTAATAAAAAAGTTTTAAATGAAAGTAATCTTCGGGATTTGGAAAATCTATTTGAAATGAAATTCCTAAAGAATGAGAAAACTTATTCATTAAAAATCCAGGATCACATTCTTAAAAGTAATATCGCTCTTGATATTTATTTAGACCCGGCTGAAGATAATCTTATATCTTTATACTCTGAAAATTCCCATTTACAGTTGCAATCATGCAGATATTTTATAATCAGCAATATGCTTGAAGAAGTAATCTTCTATACAGAATCTGATAATAAAATTTCAGGTTTAATAATTTCCAAAAAGGGCGATTGTTCATTATATGCAAATGTCGATAGATCGACTCTTGCTGCGGATTTTATGAATCTAAATTCTGAAAAGCTGCTTTCTGCTGTTGCTCTCTCGGTTATTGAATCGGAATAAAACAATCCTATATATCGTGAAAAAAATTAAAATAGGTTTTACATTCCAGTCCCATTTATTGCCGGAAAATGTCAATAGAACAGATCTGAAGGCATCAATTAAGAGCGTAGTAAATTTTGTACTTATATCAGAAAGAAAATCGCTTGATATCATTAATATTTTGTTTTGTGATGATTTTACTATAAAAGATTTCAACAAGAAATACTTAAAACACGATTATGAAACTGATATAATTACATTCAGGTATGATGACACTTCCCTCACTGAAAGCGACATTATTATTTCGTTGGAAACTGTTAACAGAAACTCTTTAACATACAAAAGTAGTTATCTTATTGAACTGTTTAGAGTAATAATTCACGGGTTGTTGCACTTATGTGGTATGGAAGATAACACCAAAGGAAGAAAAACAGAAATGAGTAAAAAGGAAAACTATTATTTAAAATTAGCAGGTTTAATAAATTAAGAATACATGAAAAAATCATTAGTTATAGTTGAATCTCCATCTAAAGCAAAGACAATAAATAAATATTTAGGTAAAGATTTTGTTGTTGAAGCAACAGTAGGCCATATAAAGAATTTACCAAGGAATAAAATTAATATTGATCTTGAAAACGGTTATCAGCCTACGTACAGCATTATTGAAGGAAAAGAAAAAGTTGTAAGCAGGATCAAAGAGCTCGCAAAATCATCAAGCAGTGTTTACATAGCTACTGACCCTGATCGTGAAGGAGAAGCAATTGCATCCGATATTGCTGATGAAATAAGAAAAGTAAATAAAAACATCAAGAGAGTTCTATTTAATGAAATTACAAAAACTGGTGTAGATATTGCTATGAATAATCCTCTCGATATTGATGATAAGCTTGTCGAATCGCAAATGGCAAGACGAGTTATGGACAGGATTCTCGGCTACAAAGTAAGTCCTTTCCTCTGGAAATCTTTTTTCTTTGGTCTTTCTGCTGGACGGGTTCAATCTGTTGCTCTAAAACTTATTTGCGATAAAGAAGAAGAAGTCAGAAAGTTTATCCCCAAGGAATATTGGTCAATATTCGGAATATTTTCAAAACCGTCTGGCAGCTCAAAAGCATTCAATGCCAAGCTGTATAAAATAAATGATGATATTGTAAAGTATAATGGTGATGAACTTTGTATTCATAACATTGATGAAGCTCATAAGATTATTGAAGATTTACGAAATAATAAATTAAAGATTACTGATATTCAGGTAAAAGAAGTTAAACGTAATCCACCCCTTCCTTTCACAACTTCTGTTCTTCAGCAGACAGCGTCTTCTAAGCTTGGATTTGCTCCAAAAAGAACTATGCAGCTTGCACAAAAACTTTATGAAGGTGTTGAAATAAAGAAGGGTGAAGGAAATGTTGGTTTAATCACTTATATGCGTACAGACTCTTCACGTATTAGTGATGATGCTAAAAAGATGGCTGGTGATTTTATAATTAAAAACTATGGCAATGAATATTTATCCGGTATCGTAAGAGAAGGAAAACAGAAAGCAGTTAAAGCACAAGATGCTCATGAAGCTATTCGTCCGACAGACGTATTTATGACCCCCGATATGCTTAAGAAACTTGATAAAAGTGTACTTTCACTTTATACCTTAATTTGGCAGAGATTTGTGTCTTCACAGATGATGCCAGCAGTTTTTGATCAGAAAACAATTCTTATAAAAGCTATTAATCCATCTGGAAATAAAGTTAATTACATATTTAAAGCGGTTGGTAGAGTTACAAAATTTTTCGGATTCCTTAAAGTTTACGAGGATATTTCTGAAGATCAGAACAATTTAGGGGAAGAAGACGAGATATCGATGCTGCCAGAAGATATAAACATTGGCGATATGCTTAAAGCTGCCAATTTGAATAAGCAGCAGCATTTCACTTCTCCGCCAGCTCGTTATACTGAAAGTAGTCTTATTAAACAGCTTGATACACTTGGAATTGGCAGACCGAGTACATTTGCATCAATTGTATCAACGGTTATTGACCGCAAGTACGTCGATCTCATTGAACGTAAACTGTTTGCAACAGAACTCGGTATTCAGGTGAACAAGATTCTTCAGGAATATTTTCCAGATGTTATAAATACTAAGTTTACGGCAGATATGGAAGAGGAACTTGACACGATAGCTAACGGAGAGAATACTTATAAAAATGTACTCGATGACTTTTATATTCCGTTTAATAACGACTTAATGCAGGCTGAAGCAGCTGCACCAGGTATAAAGAAATCATTAATAGAAGAAACTGATATAAAATGTCCAGAATGCGGTGATACTGAAGGTGGGCTCATGGTTAAAAAATGGGGCAGGAACGGACTTTTCTATGCGTGCAACCGTTATCCGAAATGTAAAGGGACCTTATCACATGAAGCAAATGCTCCTATTGAACAGAAACCTGTTGAGAACCTAACTTGTCCATTATGCAAATCTGAAATGTTATTAAAGATTGGACCATATGGAAAATTCTATGGTTGTGTTAATTATCCTAAATGCAGAGGAATACTTCCAGTTACACTTGGAATAAAATGTCCAAAATGCAATAAGGGAGAGATACTTGAGCGCAGAGGCGGCAAACGTAGAACGATATTTTACGGATGCACGAATTATCCCGAATGTGATTTTATCGAGAATGGAATGCCTGTTATGAAGAAATGTGAAAACTGCGGGAACGATTATCTTGTTAAAAAGAAAACTGTTAAAGATGGGGAATTCTTATATTGTTCTAAGTGTAAACATAAAGAGATTCTTAAGGAAGAACATGCTGAAGTCAAATAATCTTGTTGTATTAATTAAAGAATACCTGGATTATTTATATATTGCTCGAAATTACTCGCAAAACACAGTTATCTCTTATAAGACCGATTTAAAACAGTTTTATAATTTCATGATACTCACTTATCATGGTGAAGCTGACTATTCAGAAGAAGAAAAAAGTAAGTTAAATATTGATATCAATAGTATCGACATCTTTATTCTTAAATCATTCATCTCAGAACTTTTTGAAAAGCAGAAACTTGATATAAAGAAAACACGCAAGTTTTCTAACCGTTCTGTCTCAAGAAAGATCTCGGTGCTAAAATCCTTCTTTAAATATCTTTATAAGAAAGGAATTATCAAAAGTAATCCTGCGTCAAGCCTTGGTTTTCCCAAGATTGCTAAAAAACTACCTTCTTATCTTTCGCAGAATGAAATTAATAAACTTCTTGATAAAATCGGGAGTGATGAACTTAGTTTTATTGATAGAGCAATTATTGAATTATTTTATGGTACAGGAATTAGATTGAGTGAACTAATTAATCTTAAATTCTCTGATGTAAATTTCAGCAATAAAACAGTGAAAGTATTGGGAAAAGGATCAAAGCAGCGTATTGTCCCGTTTGGCAGTAAAGCGGACACAGCTATAAAAAATTATCTTCACATAAGGGATATAGTAAACATTAATAAACTTGATACTCTGTTTATCAGTAAGAAAGGCAAGAAGTTTGGTCCGGTTGAAGTAAGGAGAATGGTCAATAAAAATCTGTCATCAGTGACTGATTTAAGGAAAAAATCACCACATGTTCTAAGGCATTCTTTTGCTACTCATTTGTTGGATAATGGTGCTGATATTCGCGCAGTAAAAGATTTACTGGGTCACGAAAGTCTATCAACAACACAAATTTACACACATGTAAACCCTGAAAAACTGAAAAAGGTTTATAAACAAGCTCATCCTAAAGCTTGAATAATCTTTTTATAGTCACTGATTTTAGTTAATTTTGAATATAAATAAAATATAAGAAAATATTGTTTGACCAACAGAAATACAGACTAAAAGACTCGAGAGATAAACTGGAAACTCTAAGGAGGTATCTTTGAAATACCCTCGAAGAAAAATCGCTTTTCTGAATTAGATAAATTATCTCAGGATAATAATTTCTGGGAGGACCAAAAATCTGCACAGGCAATTCTACAGGAAATATCAAATTTAAAGAAATGGATTGAAGGTTTTACTGTTGCCGAAAAGATGCTTTCGGACGTAGATATTTTAATGGAAATTGGCGAGTCAGAGAATGATGATTCACTTTCGATAGATGTTGACAAAGAAATTGCGGCTTTCGAAAAGTATCTTGAAGAATTGGAGTTCAAGAATACTCTATCGGATAAAGACGATAAAAATGATGCTATACTTACAATAAATTCCGGGGCAGGTGGTACCGAGGCTCAAGATTGGGCTGAAATGCTCTTGAGAATGTATTTAAGATACGCAGAGAAGAATAAATTTAAAGCTAATTTGGTCGACAGACTTGACGGCGACGGAGCAGGTATCAAAAGTGCTACTTTAGAGATTTCAGGAGAATATTCTTATGGATATCTTAAAGCTGAGAACGGAGTCCATCGTTTAGTAAGAATATCACCTTTTGATTCAAACAAAAAGCGGCATACCTCCTTTGCCGCTGTGTTCGTTTCCCCGATTATTGATGATAATATTAATATTGAAATTAATTCTGAGGATATTAAAATTGATACTTTCAGAGCCGGGGGGGCAGGCGGACAGAATGTTAATAAAGTAGAAACAGCGATAAGAATAACTCACATGCAGACCGGTATTGTGGTTCAATGTCAAACTGAGAGATCACAATTACAGAACAGGCAAAATGCAATGAAAATGCTTCGCTCCAAATTATATTTGTTGGAGAAGGAAAAACAGCTTGAAAAACTTAATGATATTGAAAAATCTAAGAAGAAGATTGAATGGGGAAGCCAGATTCGTTCATATGTTTTCCATCCCTACAATATGGTAAAAGATCACAGGACTAATTATGAAACCTCTGATACACAATCTGTAATGAACGGTGAAATAGATGAATTTATAAGAGCATATTTACTCAGCTAAATGAATTATAAGTATTTAATAGCTAAACGTTATTTGTTCTCTAAAAAGGATTCCAAGTTTATATCTTTCATAACTTACATCTCAATTTTTGGAGTTACTCTTGGAGTAGCGACTCTCATTGTAGCTATTTCAATTCTCAACGGTTTTGAGAAAGAAATATTGAATAAAGTTGCAGGACTTGTATCGCACATCCAGATCCATTCATTCAAACCTGAAGGTGTAAAGAATTATAATGATGTAATTAGTACTATAAACGATTCTATTCCCGATGTAAGCGCTGTCACTGCTTATGTACAACGTGAAGCAGTAATTAGATTCAAAGAAAATGTTGAAGGGATAATGCTGAAGGGAGTTATACAGGAGACCGACTTATCATCGACCAAATACAACATCATAAAAGGGGAATATAATTTACAACCGGTTGACACAATATTTTCGAGATTAGTTGTTGGCGATAAACTTGCTGAAAAACTCAACATCCAAATTGGAAGCAAAGTAATTGTATTTGGGCTTCAGGGAATACCATCACCTCTCAATCCACCAAAAATAAAGCAGTTTATTGTTAGCGGTATTTACGAAACAGGTTTGCGGGATTATGATGATATTTTAATATACACAGACCTTAAAACAACTCAATCGCTTTTTAATTATGATGATTATGTAACAGGATTAGAGTTGAATGTAAAGGATATAGAGAATGTTGAAGCTTCAGTATCTAAAATAAAACAAGTTTTAGGATATCCTTTTTATCCTCGTTCATTGTTTAAATTGTATAAAGGCTTATTTACTTGGGTGGAATTACAAAAAGCACCTACACCGATTGTATTAGGACTTATAATAATCGTTGCATCTTTTAATATTGTAGGTACTCTGCTTATGCTGGTACTTGAGAAAACTCAATCTGTGGGTATATTAAAATCATTAGGAGCTTCCAGAAATGACATAATGCAGATATTTATTTACGACGGGATTATAATAGGATTAATCGGAATCGTACTCGGTAATATACTTGGTCTTGGTATTGCACTTGCAGAATTGAAGTTTAAGTTCTTCTCATTACCGGAATTATATTACATGAAAAGCGTACCAATACTAATTGTCCCCGAGTATATTGTATTTATATCTATCATCACCATCATATTGGTATTTTTGGCTACGTTAATTCCTGCGTATCTGGCTTCAAAGTTTGATCCGGTAAAATCAATAAGATTTAACTAATAATGAAGCTGGATAAATCTAAAGAAAATATAAGTGCGATGTTTGACGATATTGCTGATCGTTATGATTTTCTTAACCATACTTTCACCGCAAACTTAGACAAAGTATGGCGAAGAAAAATAATTAACTATATCTCACTAAATAAAATAAAAGCAACTCAAATTATTGATCTTGCTTCAGGTACTGGTGATATGGCAGTAGAATTGCTTAAACTTGAACCTCAAAAGATTTATTCCTTTGATATTTCCCCAAAAATGCTTGAACTGCAGCGGAAAAAAATATCTAACGAAAAAGTTGTAATACAGTTAGCGGATTCAGAGAATATGCCTGTTGAAAGCGGAAGTATAGATATAGTTACAATTTCATTTGGGATTAGGAATTTCGAAAGCATAGAGAAATCTTTAAAAGAAATTTACAGAGTTTTAAAGCCTGATGGGATGCTTATTGTGCTGGAGATGTTCAGTTTAGAGAAGAGAAATCCTTTGTTTGAGTTTTATTTTACGAAAATCATGCCTGTTTTTGGTCGGATTATTTCTCGCAGTAATACTGCCTATGCCTATCTTCATACATCTGTTATGAATTTCAAAACTGTAAAGGAATTTGTAGAAATTGCTTCAAATAATGGTTTTGTTCTTGAATACAGGAAAAACAACTTCAGAAAGTTTGTTTATTCGGTTTATCTGAGAAAATTTATATAATTTAAGTATATTTATAATATTATTGCCTAATTATTTTTACTATGAAAAAGATTATTTTTCTTGTTATTATTTCTTTGACTTTATCCTTAAAGGTGTTTTCTGCTTATCTTTCATTTGAACCAGTCTCATTAATACAGCCAAATGGAACCCAACTGAATATTTATGCAAGTGGTGATGAGTTCTACAACTGGCTTCATGATGCAGAAGGTTACACCATTATCCAAAATTCTAAGACAGGATACTATTGTTATGCAATCCTTGATAGAGGTTCTATTGTAGCATCAAATTATATAGTAGGTGTTACAAATCCTCTTTTAACCGGGATTCAAAAGTGGCTAACAATTCCAGAAAGTGACATAATAAAAAAACGTCTTGAATTCTATTCAAATTCACCAAAAGATATGGGAGATGCTCCGAAAACAGGTGTAATTAACAATCTTGTTGTTTATATCAGATTTGCGGGAGAAAATGAGTTTACTGATTCATTGGCATATTATGACAGATTGTTTAATCTAAGTATTACAGGTACTAATTCCATGAAGAATTATTTCAAGGAAGTATCGTATAATCAGCTTCATATTGGTACTACTTTTTATCCAACAAATACGAATGCGTTTGTTGCATCGTATCAGGATACTGCTGTGCGAGCATATTTCAGACCATATAATGAAACAACAAATCCTTTAGGATATACTTCATCCAATAAAACTGAGAGGGAACATTCATTATTAAATCGTGCTTGCCAGTACGTTGCAAACATGGTTCCTGACACATTGGATCTCGATGGGGATTTAGACGGCAGAATAGATAATGTTTGTTTTATTGTTTACGGGAGTTCTACTGCCTGGGCAGATTTACTTTGGCCCCATATGTGGTCACTATACTCTCAAAACGTTTATATAAGAGGAAAAAGAGTTTATACTTACAATTTTCAGATTCAAAACAGTTTGAAGAACAGTGGTGTGGGTGTTTTATGTCATGAAATGTTTCATTCTCTCGGAGCACCTGACCTTTACCATTACACAAGCAACGGCATAAGTCCAATGAGCAGATGGGATGTTATGGATGCGAATCAAAATCCTCCGCAGCACATGTGTACTCATATGAAAATAAAGTATGGAACATGGATACCATCAATACCAACGATAACCTCACCAGGAACTTATACGTTAAAGTACACACTATCACCAACAAATAATGCATACAAGATTATCACTCCTTTCTCATCGATTGAGTATTTCCTGATTGAGTTCAGAAGAAAATTATCGGTATTTGAGAATTCGATACCCGGTGATGGTCTTATAATTATGAGAATTAATTCAACACGCAACGGAAATGCAAACGGACCACCCGATGAAGTATATGCATACAGGCCAAACGGTACTCTGACAGCAAATGGAAGCCCGCTGCAGGCACATTTCTGTCAAGAGGTAGGTCGAACAGAAATAAACAGCACAACAAATCCTTCGCCTTTTCTTTTAGACGGAGCTCAAGGAGGTTTGAATATTTACAATATTGGTTCTTATCAAGATTCTATCATTTCTTTTACAATTGGTACATTGACAGGAATTAATAATAATATCGTACCGATAAAAACGAGTTTATCACAAAATTATCCGAATCCATTTAATCCTGTAACTGAGATTGAATATAGTATCTCAAAATCAGGTCATGTATCACTTGTTGTTTATGATATACTTGGAAAGGAAATCTCAGTTTTGGTTAATGAACTACAGAGTCAGGGTAATTATAAGGTAAGGTACGATGCATCAGCTTTGACTTCCGGAATTTATTTCTATAAAATAAATTCAAACGGATTTAGTGATATTAAGCGCATGATGTTAATTAAATAAATATATTGGTATAAAAAGGATATTTCAGCAGTTGTTGTACTGAAGTAACTCATAGATTATAGGTAAATAGCTGTAATTTGAGTAGATTACAAGTTCATTTGTCACTTAGTTAAGCCTATTTATCATATGTTTATGCATATATTAGAGTGGATTTGAACTGGATATGAAGTGGGTTTGATTTGGATTTTAAGAGGATAAGTGAGTAGAGAAATGTTAATAAAGTAAAATATCCTGGTATTAAATAACAATGAAAGGGTGCAATTACTGTTTGCGAAAATATAACAATTCAAATAGATAATACATTCACATTAAGTTAATCAAGGAAAAGAATAAATCAATTTGATATATTTTATTAAAGTAATTCTTTATTCGAATTTTGTTATTATAACGTATTTACCGACGCGGCTTTGCTGATTATTATCATCTGAATCCCAAAGACCTAAATTAAAGATTACAGAACATATAATTTTCTTGTCAAGTAAATCCTCTAACTCACTTATTTTTATAGAGGATTTACTTACTTTTATAAAGTAATTTATTCCTTGTACGTTTAGATAATAATCATAGACTCCTTTTACTATTTTTCCTGCTTTATTCTCAAAAGGTTGTTTGATTATCTTACCTTTTACAATATAAGGAGCGTTAGTGTATTCCCTATTGTATTTAATATCGAATCCTGAAGTGTCGCCCTCTATTCTGGCATTTACCATACCGAATCCGGAGAAATCATATATTATTCTTTTAGGGAAATCGTGGTTTATGTTTTCAAATACAAAAACCTCATTTTTATAATTCTTAAGTTCAAAACAAATTTCACCCTGCGGGTTATCAGGGTCTTGTTCCATGATTGTAGCACAATAATGTAATTTATTTTCTTTACTAATTATGCGCATAGTTTCTGAAAGTATTGTACCTCCCTGATATTCATAGATTGTTTTACCAATAAGCTCACCAACAGCAGATATTTCCCAGATTTCGGTGGTTTTGTCTTTATCTGTTGTTGTTGAATATTGTCCGAGGAATAGGTGAGTAGGATAATCGTTTGATTGTGAATATCCTGAAGTGTACAATATAAGAGACAAAATAAATGTAATAAATATTGTTTTCATCATGAGTTATTATTTCCCTTAAAGTTAATAATAATAAAACAAAAAACCCATAGTAAAACTATGGGTTTATTATACGATAAATTAAATATCTTCTACTTTGCGTATTTTGCTATTACTTTCTTTCGTGTATATGCTACAAGACCGCCTGCTTCAACAATAGCCATACGTGCAGCCGGAAGGGGAACGGTTCTGAATTCCTTACCTTTAGTTTTATTAACCACTTTGTCACCTTTTAATTCAATCTCATCACCTAATTCAGCTTCAATATCCGGACAAGTTATAAGATTCAGTCCAAGATTGATAGCATTCTGTAGAAATATACGGGCATAGTCTTTTGCTATTACAACAATACCATGACCCAGAATAGTTGATGCTGCTTGTTCCCGAGAAGAACCGCATCCAAAATTATTGCCGCCAATTAAAACACTTCCTTCTGGGTATTCTTTAGAATTAAGTTTCTGATTTAATTCAGTGTAATCAGCAAAACAAAACTGAGGAGTTTCAGTCGGAAGCACTGTTGCCATATATCTTCCGGGATAGATTGCGTCAGTGGAAATATCATTACCGAATATATATACTACTTTTCCCATTAGTTTACTCCTTTCATTATAGGGCTTGTTATTTCTCCTGCAACAGCACTTGCTGCAGCAACTGCCGGCGAGCATAAATAAACATCGCCTCTCGGATTTCCCATTCTACCTTTAAAGTTTCTGTTTGTTGTTGAAAGCGCTACTTCACCGTCGCCTATTGCACCCTGATGTACACCAAGGCAGCATCCGCATCCCGGATTCATAATTATTGCACCTGAATCCGAGAATATTTCAAGCAGTCCTTGTTTCAATGCCTGTTTGTATATTTTCCATGATGCAGGGAAGATAAGCATGCGAGTATCTTCTGCGACTTTTTTGCCTTTAAGAATACTTGCTGCAATTTCCAAATCATCAATTCTGCCGTTAGTGCACGAGCCGATTACAATCTGGTCAACTTTTATACCTTTCACTTCGCTTATTGGTTTTACATTGTCCACTGTATGAGGACACGCAATTTGCGGTTCAAATTCATTAGCATTTATCTCAACAACCTGACAATATTTAGCATCGCTGTCTGGAAGAACCGGAGTAATCTTATCAGTAACTCCTGCTTCTCTGAGGTAGCGTTCTGTTTCAGAGTCACCGGGGATTATCCCTGCTGTTGCTCCTGCTTCAACTGCCATGTTTGAAAGCACAAGTCTTCCCGACATTGACATATTCTTAATTGCATCACCATGAAATTCAATTACTTTATAGTTAGCTCCTTGAGCCGATATCTTTCCAATTATATAAAGTATTAAATCTTTTGGGTAAACATTCTCTTTTAATTTTCCATTGACGACAATTTTAATAGTATCTGGAACTTCAACGTTAAGAACAGTTCCAAGTGACCAAACACTTGCCATTTCAGTTGCACCGATACCAAATGCAAACGCCCCAAAAGCACCATGTGTTGTAGTGTGGCTATCAGTACCAACAACAACATCACCCGGTTTAATATAACCGTACTCTGCAAGAATCTGGTGACAAATACCACCTTCATCAGAACGAATATCATGAAATTTTGCAATTCCGTTTGCCTTAACAAAGTTTCTTATTTTCTTCTGATTGGTTGCAGTTTTTGAACTTTCAGCGGGTACTCTATGATCAAAAATAATTGCTATTCTATTTGGATCCCATACTTTTTGTTCGAGTCCAGTATCTTTATACACTTCATTGAACTGATTAATTACCAGTGCAGCATTTTCGTGTGACATGGCAACATTTACCTCGGGTTCAATTACATCACCCGGTTTAACGATATCCGTTTTTGTTGCTTTAGCGAGAATTTTCTCAACTATAGTCATTCCCATTTATTTAACTCCTGTTTAAATTTAATAGTTTAAAATAATATTATTTGTTTAGACGTGCCATTATTTTTTCCATTTCTGACACAAGATAATCAAACCTTTTGAAAGCTTTTTCGTAAGGTTCTTTTGTGGTCATGTCAACGCCCGCTTCTTTAAGGATATTTATTGAGAAATCCTTACCGCCAGATTTAAGCAGAGTCAGATATGAGTCGCGTTCTTTTTCCCCACCGCTTAAAACCATTTCAGCAAGCGCCATAGATGAAATTATTCCTGTGCTGTATTGGAATACATAAAAGTTATAATAAAAGTGTGGGATGCGGCTCCATTCTCTCTGAATATAATCGTCAACCTGTGTTACGCCTTTATCGTGTCCGTAATATTCACGAGTTAAGCTTAAATATTTATCATTCAGCCAATCGGCTGTTAAGGTTTTTCCTTCTTCAACTTTCTCGTGCATAGCAAGTTCAAAATCAGCAAATAATGTTTGTCTGTATAATGTTCCTCTTACCTGATCCAGATAGGCATCAAGAATAAACAACTTATACATATCATCGGTTTCAGTCTTTAAAATATGTTCCATGAGCATATTCTCGTTGAAGGTAGAAGCTATTTCAGCGAGAAAAATAGTATAATCTGATGTTACAAACGGCTGATATTTATTTGAGAAATACGAATGCATGGCATGACCAAGTTCATGTGCCACCGTAGAGACGGACTCGTATTCACCGTTATAATTTAATTTCACAAAAGGATGAACGCCGAAAACTCCGCCGGAATATGCACCGCTCTCTTTATTCTTGTTAGGATAAATATCCATCCATCTGTTTTTGTAAGCTTCATCTAAAGCAGATTGATATTCATTGCCCAGAGGTTTCATAGATTCTTTTATGAGTTTTTCACCATCACTGAACGTATAAATCTTTTCAACAGACGGTACTGCGGATGCATAAATATCCTCATATCTGTATTTATCGAGTTTAAGAAGTTTTTGCTTTAGTTTTAAATACCTGTGAAGCGGGTCTAGGTTTTCTTTTACAGATTTTATAAGGTTTGTATAAACTTCTCTTGGAATATTATCGTTAAATAATTTTGCATCAAGACAATTTTCAAATTTCTTAACTTTAGCACCAAAAAGGTGGTTTTTAACTGCACCATCCTGAAGGATAGAGAAAGTATTTTCAAAATTCTTCATGTTGTTCCAGAATTCCCGCATGACCAAACTTCTGTTTGCGGGGTCTTTGTCACCGCGGTACTTAACATAATTTGCATAATTCAAAGTTACTTTAGAACCATCCGTAAGCGTAACATCAATTGATGGCAGTTCCATATCGTTGAGCATATTTGCCGTTTTACTGGGAACACCTGAGAACAACCCTGTCATGGAAACTATCTTTTGCTGTTCTTCAGGAAGTATATGTTCTTTGTTTCGTAAAATATCATACATCATAAAGCTGTATGGTTTTAACTTAGGTTCTTCAGAAATGTATGCGTCTAACCTTTCTTTTCCGAGTGTAATAACATCAGGATTAATGAAAGATAACTTTGCATAATAGTTTACAAAAATTGACTGAAGTTCACCTTCCATTTTCTGAAATTTTGTATCGCCTATATCAGCTGCACTCTGGTGAGATGAATAAGCATACAGAACTCCTGCTTTTATATTAATTTCGGAGATTAATTCCATCATGGTAAGCATATTCGCTGCAGAAGATGTCCAGTTTTTCTGAATATCATCGACTTTTGATATTAAAACTACAGTTGCATCTTTATCTGCCTTCCATGCGTCATCGTTAGGATAAAGGTCATCAATCTTCCACGTATATTCAACGGGGATTTCTTTTCTTTCGGTCATAGAATAGTCAGGAATCTTTTTGTCAGTCTGACCGATAATATAATTTGCATTTGCCATTAATACAAAAATTAAAATTTGTGCAAGGTAAAATGTTTTATTCACCATAAGTTTATTTTAAATTCGAGGATGTAATAATATAATTCTTTAAAAATTGAATTTATATTGAATAATGCCGTATATTATAATCCCAAAAATCCTCTTATTTTAATTTTAAACAGAATTGAAAAAAAGGTATAAAATAGGTATATTATATTTTACAAACTATATTTCTATATGAAAAAAGTAAAAGCGAAAAGCAATTATAAACTTACTCAGCAGCTCGCAGCGAAAAAACAAGCTGCAGCAAAGAGAAGAGACCCTTTCAAGGAAAGGGGAATCGAAAGTTTTATTGACTTCCGCGATGTCAAGCTGCTGACGAGATTCTTAAATGAACAAGGAAAGCTGCTACCTGCAAGAATTACGGGTTCACCCGCAAAAATGCAGAGGAAGCTAACTACAGCTGTAAAAAGAGCAAGACATCTCGCTTTTCTTCCATTCGTCAGCGAAGGAACAAAGTATTAAGCGGAATTAATAAGATAAATTTACTATTATAACTCCTAAATAGCAATATTTAGGAGTTTTTTATTAACAAATATGAGTATGAAAATTAAGGTCATAAGTTATTATTTAGCAATTTTAATATTTCTAAGTTCACAGTTCTCATTTGCGCAAAAGCAAACTGATTCTATATATATCATAACAGAAGATGAAATCACGAAAGTTACTGATGGCGATACATTCCGATTCAAGACCCTTACAAAGTCAACTCGTTTGCTTTTTATAGATACTGAAGAAACTTTTAAAGGCAAGGACTCAGAAGAAAAGATACAGCAAATTACAGACAGGTGGCTTGAGTATTATTATGAGCAGAAACAGGAAAAGAAATCAGAATATCCTATTAAGCTTGAATCGCCGTTCGGAATGCAGACGACAGAGTGGGCAAAAGAATTCTTTAAAGATGTATCCAGCGTGCGAATTGAAAAAGATGATACATTAAGAGGTGAAGATATGTTCGGAAGATATCTTGTACACTTGATTGCGGAAAAGAACGGAAAGTATGTTAATTATGCAGTGGAATGCGTTAGGCAGGGTTACAGTCCTTATTTCAATAAATACGGCAATAGCGGCAGATTTCACAAGGAGTTTGTTGAAGCACAGGAATATGCAAAAGCAAACAGGCTTGGGATATGGAATCCCTCCAGTAAATGTTATCCTGACTACGATGAAAGAATTAAATGGTGGGATGAAAGAGCCGAAGAGCTGAATTACTTTTATGCTAATTATGCAAATGATTTAAATGTTATTAACCTGTTGAACGGCGATGCTCAACAGAGACTTAAAAATGCTGTTGGGAATGTAGTAACTGTTTTCGGGAATATAGGTGAAGTTAATACTGACAGGTATCCGTACCTCCTAAGAAACTCAATTTCAAAAGAAGTTTCTCTTGATATACTTATTGATGAGAAAGACGCAGATGTCTTTAATACACTTGATGTGAAAAGGATGGAAAGTAATTATTTTTACTGCACGGGACGGATAGAAGAAAGGGACGGCAGGTATAAAATGAACATTACAAATAAAGAACAAGTTAGGTTTAGATAGTAATTCTTAGTCCTTTTTAAGAAAGATCATTGTAATGTCGTCATATTGATTTTCTCCTTTGGTGAAATCTTTAATATCATCCAGTAGTAAATTCTGAATTTCTTCTGAAATCTTATTCTTGAATTTCTTTACGATAGAAACTATGCGTTCTTCGCTGTACTCTTCTTTCGCTGTATTTCTTGCTTCCGAAACTCCGTCTGTGTAAAGAACCAGAACATCATCCGAATCAATCGTGACAGTTTCAAAATAATATTTCATCCCGCAATCAATAACTCCCAGCATAAGTCCGCCTTTATCAAGATTTACAACCTTATCCTTTTTAATCAGGAATGGGGGATTATGACCGGCATTCACGTAGGTAAATGAACTTGAACTTATATCGAGTATTCCCCAGAAGAATGTAATAAACTTTTCTGAATTAGTGTTTGAATAAATGAGCTCATTTATTTTCTGTGTGGCTGACTCAAGATTGAATTCATCGTCATAAAATTTAAGAAAAGAATGAACAGCTGATTGGATGTTTGCCATAAGCAGTGATGCGGGAGTTCCTTTACCTGATACATCGGCAATCACGAGAACATATTTATCTTCCGCAACCTTGATTATATCGTAGTAATCGCCGCCTACATGAAGCGCAGGTATATTGCATCCGGAAACTGTATATCCATTTATCAGAGGGATTTCTTTTGGTAGCATAGCGACCTGTATTTCACGTGCAACGTTTAGTTCACTTTCGATTTTCTGCTTCTTAAGAAACTCATTAAAAAGAACAGTATTATCCAGAGAAATTACTGAAAGGTTTATCAGGGATTCGAGAAACTGTATATCACTTAACAAGAAAGAAGATTTATTCAGTTTAGCCCCAAGAAGTACGATTGTTTCGACTACATTATTTGTTTTAATAGGGATAATCAGCCGGAAACCATCTTCAAAAAGTTTTCTTTTCAGAGGGTCATCGCAATTAACTTCAATTAACTCAGGCTCGTCGAAAATATCTAGTCCGTCCAGTATATCAGTATCCGGTTTAACTGAAACTGAAGTCTCAACAATTTTATATCCAATAGATTTGTCTTTTGCCAGCCACACATAATCTTTAATACCGAAATTTCCGAGTAATGAATATTTAAGCAATTTTATTATGCTATCCCTGTCCTGAAAATTTGAGTTAAATTCTTTACTTAGCTCAAACAGTGAGCGCAGATGCTGAATTTGTGTGCTCATATTCCTGTTGAGCATTCTAATTTCTTCAAACTGAATAGAGTTTTCTATAGTAGGAGCAGAAAGGTTGAGCAAAGTTTGAATAAAAATATTCTCATGTTTATTCAATTCTTCTTTTGTGAGTTTTTCCCCGAGGCATAAGACCCCAAGAAGTTTTTCCATGAAGTATATTTTATAGAAAAACTTAAGTTTATTGCTGACAAAAAAATCGACATCCGAAACATCATTAATATCAAATTCAGGGTCTTTGGGGATATCGAACGATAATCTTTTCCCTGAAGAATTTGTACTAATACCTTTTACTGCTTTTATATAATAAGTCTTATCATCACAATCCGGTGTTTCGCATTTAATTAATACCGAACCTTTAGTAATCATCATCTTTCCCATTATACTCAGAAGAATGTTGCCGAGTATAAATTCAAGATTTAGATTTGTGTTTATAAGCTGTGAAAATTCAATCAGCGAATTTAGTTCGAGTTGTTTATTGGTTAAATTATCCATTTATAAAAGATTTCAGTAAATATGAAATAAAGGAATGTAAAAATAAAGGAATTACTAAATCGCTTTTTCTAATACAAGTGAATTTAAGTTGGGTTCTTTGTGGTTAAACTCAATTTTGTCCATGGACTTCTTCATCAGGGGGATACCGAGTCCGCCAACTTTATACTTTGCAAAGTATTCTTTCATATCAGGGCTGATTTTCTTTGTAGGATCAAACGAGTCTCCTTTGTAAATCAACGTGATAATGAATTTTTTGTCTTTAAAGTCGGTTTCGACATCAATGAAATTGTTCTCGTTATATTTATAATTATGCTTTATAATGTTTGTGCAAGCTTCGTCAACGGAAACAAGTATCTGATTCAGAATATTGGGTTCTATTTTGAGCGTTTCCCCCTTTTTCTCAATAAACTCCCTCACCAGATGAAGGTTCTTCGTTGAACTGGTTATCGTTATTTTGTCATTCTTGTCCACAAGACTAATCAATTTGATTAAATTTTGTAACAGCTTCATTTTCGTCTTTTGTTATGTTGAAAAGCACAGGAAATCCCAGCATGTCGAAAATGTTAAATATCTTATCGCTCATACCGCATAGTTTTATATCTCCGTTGTTATTTCTCATATTTTCTATGTATGCCATAAATACTCCTAATCCTGCACTGCTAATGTATGTCAGCCCGGAAAAATTAACTACAATCTTATAGCTGCCGGAAGATAAAAGATCCTCGAACTTTTTTTCCAAAATACTTGAAGTATGAGCATCAAGGAACCCGTTCAGGGAGATAATAGTAATGTCTTCCTGTTTTTTATCTGTTATTGAAAATTCGTCCATTATTCGTTTAATTTTTCCAGAAAATTCATAATATTATTATAAAAATAAATGATATAATTTATATAGTTTTCTTAATTATTATACTTAAATATACGCAAATAGTTGCGATTTATTTTTCGAAGGTCAGCTTCTAATGAAATTTTCCATTTGTTCAGGCAATTCCAAAGACAATTCAGCAAATCCTGAATAAACGCCTTTCTCATAATAAGGTGTTTGGTAAATTAATTTTTTTACTCCGTTCTTCTCGATTGTATAAACGTTTTTCTTTTCGGTTTTAAGCATATCAGCGAGCTGAGATTTTGAGGGTTCAGGGTGACAATCGAGAACATTAGAGCCTATGAGTTTCAAGCCCCCGTCTTTTTCAAAAGTACGGACGGCTTTGTTATTCATGTATGTTATTATGCCATCTTTTGAGCATAAAGTAACTGCAAAATCTACTTCTTTTAAAGGATTCATTTGAATTAATTAAGTTGAAATTAAAATTGTTTAATCTTTGTTAATATATATTAATTTATGATATAATTCAGTAATTTAGCAACATAAACATTAATAAAAATGAAGAAATTACTTTCTATTCTATTTACAGCCGCAATATTAATTACGATAACATTAGGCACAAAA